>Ga0208015_1000116_pt1 | contig 54423 bp, 68 predicted proteins | sample 26BtaG_FD_184101 | JGI IMG/M metagenome (GOLD analysis project Ga0208015, IMG submission 184101) | Marine viral communities from Cariaco Basin, Caribbean Sea - 26B_WHOI_OMZ_CsCl (SPAdes) (version 2) | ecosystem: Environmental > Aquatic > Marine > Oceanic | place: Caribbean Sea: Cariaco Basin... | reverse complement strand
CCACGCCTTTCTGAGCCCGATGAATACCCACCCAAACAAGCATTCCTGAACGGGCTTGATGGTCGATTATGGGCTTTATTATGATTAGCGTTTCTTTGGTTGTGACAGGCACGGCATCGCCGCTCTGTATAGCTTCTTTAACCTGGGCGAGAAGTTCGGGTTCGTCGTAGCGTTTGCCAAGCGCCTTGATATCGGGATAGAAGTTTTCAGGCTGCATAAACGAAAAAACCCCGCTTTAGGCGAGGTCTGTGTCAGTATGAGAAAAATTACTTCAAAACTCGGTTTTTGTCAATTGCTCACTTTTTGACAAATGACTCTTTAACCCAATTACTGTGGGCTACGAGCTCACGCCCATCATCACCAATATCTACACCTTGCCCCTCTAAATGAGCAAACGTTTTAATAATGGCGTCTAGCTGATCGCCAGTTGGCATATACGCCTTTCGCCTTAACTTTAATGGATCAATCTGCTTCTGGATTTTCAATGTAACGTGTCTCTGTTTTGTAGTGAGGGTGTGAAAGAATAATTTCGTGTTCCCCAGGCTGGTCCACCATTAGTTCGGCAACGCCATCATCGACAGTGTATTTTTCACCCTGCCAGAGTAATGTCGCATTATGAGGCAGGTTAATAACATACTCACCACCAACCCAATTACCCGCCGGAAACTGCTTACGTTCTTCTATTTCATCGGTAGACGCATTGTAGTAATGCTTTGAAATATCTACGTCCTCTTGAATTAAAATCCGCTCACCAGGCCTAGCTACGCTATTATCAAAGCCTGATACCTTGTGCTTTATTCGGCCTGTTTCGATATCGCATAGGTATTTTCTTTTAACGTTTTGCATTTAGAATTGTGCCTTGCGCTTTAAACTTGAACATTGAATTTGTTTCTTTGCCTCTAACAGATATGAGAACGCGCACCGTGCCTTCTGTCATGTGTGCCGCTGCGGTTATAGGTATTGAAAAACTGTAATCGTCCCCGCCACCGGAATCCGCGTAGATTTCGTATAAAAGCACCGTTTCGACATTTGTGTTGTTGTGGTAGAGATTCATAAGGATTGTGACAGCATCAGACCTACCGTTTCCGTCTTGCTCCCTAGACGCGACAATGTTGAAATTTGCGACTACGTTTGATGAAAAATCTTGGGTGTACTCGTAATCGAGAAGCGTGGCGTAAACCCTATCTGTTATCACTTCTTCTGATTCGATGAATAAAGGAACAGTAACGGCGTTAGCTTTGATTTTAAGTGTGTCAACGGTAAGGTCTTTGATGTACGTTCCATCTAACCCATCAACATCCATGAGTAAGTTATTATCGTTATCGTACAACTCCATACCACGCGCCAACACTCGCCCATTGTTCATAAGAGCAAATTTTGCGTTACCCAATGATCGGTTATCCGTATCGGTTTCAACGTTGTAATAAACGGCTTCGCCGTACCAGAATGCTAGAAAGTCATCGGGCTCAATTGCAAGTGAATGATTGCCGTTCACCATCCAAAGTGCGTTACCTGTAATCTGAGCGCCCTTCAACTTCCATGCGGTCAATTCACCATTTACCAGCACTTCATTTTCAAAGGTGGCTGAGAACGCTACGGCGATGTTATTAAATATTGCGTCACTTATCACAGCCTCTTTGATGATCACGCGACCATCAGTGACGCCAAATATCGCCTCCCACTCGCCATTAACGGGGTTAAACACGGCAAAGTTATCGGTTGATACCATAAAGGTGGTGGTGCCATTATCATCAATGAAACCTACACCATGCTGTAAATCTCCTATTTCAGATTGCACGCCCCACTGCTTCGTGTACTCGCCATTAATATCCACACTAACCTGTATACCTTCAGCCAGCGTGTATGTGTTACCACCATACTGAACGTTATATGTCGCTATCTCTCCGGCTATCATCCCATCTTCGCCAGCTAGCACTTGCGCCATTTTATTGATAAATGAACTCGTAAGCGTACCGTCACTTTGAAGGAACGAAGTTTGAAGCGAATATAACTCCGCTGCCCAGCTTTCATAATTGTTTTCTGTGGTAACAACTTGCTCAAACAGGCCAGTTGCTAGCGCTTCGATTTCTTCACCATGCTCATTGATTAAAATGGTTTTCTGCGTAAAGTCAAAGTCATCCATGATCTGCTGCATGTCTGCTATTTGACTATTAAAGCCTTGCTGAAACGTTTCCAATGTCGCAAGGCTCTCTTCCTGAAAGTCTTCAATTACCGTATCTATATCGGGTAAGGTTTCCGCATAAACACCACTGGGGCTATGTACTGGCCCCGCTAAGCCATCATCATTAACAAAGCGAACCCAGTAGTAATACCCTGTTTCGGGCAATACGCTGTCCATATACATAGAGCCTGCCACGGTAGCCACAAGCACCGCCTCACCCTCTGTACGTGGGTCTGTCATATCGCCTAGCGCATCTATAGTGTTGCGCCATATCTCCGCGTGTTTATGCCCTGCGTAGTTAGGGAAATCCCATTGCACCATGATTGTAGTAAACGCCGCTGACGCTCTTACGTTAATAGGCTTAACAGGCGCTTCAGGGTCAGGGTTTACAACTCCACCGCCGTTATTCCCACTACCGACAATCGTTGTGCCACCGCCACCGGTGAACCTGCCTCGCGCATCCAATAGACCAAAGTCCATCAAATCGCGAACCAATACCGCCCTGTCTTTAGTGTTTTTGGTTTGCCCAGTAAGAATGGCAATGTTTTTAGAAACGGAATCAATGTGCTTTTGCTGGTCAGGCTGTGAGAATTTTGGCTTGCCGCCTACGCCTAAGAACGCTTTTTTATTTTTAGCCATTCAATTCACCTGGGGAAGATGCAAGCGCAATGCTTTCTATTTCATCGCTGCCCGATATGCCTATATGAAGTCGCGAGGCCCGAAAGGCTGGAAGACGAAAGAACGGATCTACGCCTGTTATTGGGAAGCTCGCGAACTCCGCGCCATCTGCGTAAAGCGTAATGCTTGTATTGACTATGCTTGGTGCAAAGACTTTCATGCAAGAAAGCGTAAACTCGTTTATGTTGAACTGCTTTGAAGTCCACTCATATTCAAGCGCACTGCCCTCGTCAAACTTAACAAGCTCGCCATTCACCATCAAATAGAGCGTGCCGCTTGCGGAATCAAAGTGGCCGGCATCCGCGTAAAAGTCCAACTCAAAGAAGTCACCACGGCGCAAATCAAACACAAAGCCTGCGGTACCACCATAAAAGCCTACGTAAAACTCATTGTAGCGGTAACCTTGGACGGTGCTCGGGTCGAGCGATTGCCAGTAATCCTCACTCAGTAAATCTTTAGTGATAAGTTGCGCACCACTTTGCGAGATAGAGACAAGCCCTTCATGGCTGGCATAAATTGCCGCCTCACCCATATCAACCATTGAACGCTTTGACACGCATGGCAATGCGGCATCTATTACCGTCATTGTAAAGCTATCGGGTAGCGTTCCTTGCATAATGACCGGTTTGTCTTCGGTGGCGATGACCACGCCCGAACTCATTTCAGCCATTGCCACCACTTTATCTTGTAGCGTTTGACGGTAGGCAAGTGGGTACGCGTAAGGCAAATAAGGCTCGCTTGGCACCACGGTATTACCCACAAAACCAATAACCACACCATTAGACGTAGCAATAAGCCCTTTCATGTTTTCAGGGGGTTTCGCATACTCTTCAGTTTCGAGTTCTGCGCCCAATTCATAAATAGATTTGGTGTCAGTGTAGGTATCGGTGGAAACGGGCAATTCATCAACTAAGAAGAACTGGGTTACATCGCCAGAGGTCGCGCTTCGGTAGATCCGTCTGCGGTTTATTTTCTGCGTACCAAAGCCACCAGTATCTGAGAACGTAAGCGTTACGCTGTCATCTTCACAGAAGATATTTATCTCTTGTGATACAACACTAGGCGCACTCTCTTCCCCAAAATCGGTTACGTAAGTGCAAACATAAAAGCGCGTTTCGTCATCATCGGTTTCTAAGTTTAAATAACCACTCTCAGGCTCAGTATCGAAGTCAGCAGGATCACGACCATTTAAGTCATTAGATTGGTCGTGGTAAGTCACGCTAGCACTAAATGCGTCAGGGCTATCAAGCCCCAACGTATTGTTAGCAAATGGCTGGACGCCTGCACCGGTGGCAATGCTGCTATTTGTATAGCGCGGTACGCCATCACCGGTATAGTACGCCCTGTCATATTCATCCTCTGCAATAGGGCTATCAACCACATCAACGTCTTTTGGCCAGCTAAACCAATGCGTTCCCTTGTAAAGGAAAATAGTTTTTGCATTGTTAGCGATAGTAGGCGCTGGCGTTACAACGCTATTCCCTTTTCTCGGCGTGAGATTTCCATTTCTCACAATACAATTACTGGCTTTTTGCGCTTGCTCGGTATTAATCAAGCGAGGGGCGAACGCGTTGTTCTGCCCCTTAAACGTTGATACAGCTATCTTCATACTAACGGCTCTGATTGCAATGGCTCTAATACGCTAACGATGCTAACTTTCCCGCCAAATACAGGCGGCAACTTATAGCCCGATTGACTCCACACAACGAACTGATGCTTGAACGAACCCTTGTGAGACTTGTTCAGCACTTCATCGTTAATGTGAATTTGAAAGGCATCACCAAGCACTGACAAGCCATTATCTAGCGTGGCAGTAAATACGTTTTCACCGCGTTTATCCGTAATGCGATATTCTGCCGCCTGGAATAAAGACGGATCTAACACCTCGTTTTTTTCGTTAGTCACATTACAAAGAATGAAGTTATCGGAGTATTGGTAAAGTGAAACCTGCTCCAACGCATAGTCTTTCACCGTACCTGTACCGCTGCTTATTCTGATGTAATCAATGGTGTCATCGAAAAGATAACCCTCAGTTATGTTCCAGCTTCCAGACACGTTCCAAGTCATTACGCTACCACCCCATAAAACGCACCACCCGTTGCAGGGTAGTTATTGCCTAGCCAAAGTCCAACGACCTGCTGGCCTGAACTAAAATCAGGGCTTTCAACAACCATTCGGTCATTCACGAAAGTAGCCAAACCAGAATAAATAGGCGTTGAAATATCGCTTGCGAGGAATACGGTTACTTCATGCGAGCCCGTTCCACTGCCTTTTATTTCAATGGATAGGGTTTCAAGGGTTGGCGCAACCACCTCTGCCGCAACGTAAATACTTACGTAAACAGGTGCCGAATCTACGCCATCATCATCGGTAACAATAAGCTCTAATGTTACTGTTTGAGCCGTGTCTGACACTGGTGAAGTAAAACTGATATTTTCAGTAGTAGTGCTTGATAGCGTAATGCCACTGTTAGTAGTTTCACGCCATTTGTAACCTACAATAGTACCGTCACCGTCACTACTACCAGACGCGCTAAACTGTACTAACTCACCTGCCGCTACTGATTGGTCTGGGCCAGCGTTTGCGGTTGGGGGTTGGTTTACTGGCTCTTGAGCAGCTGCAAGAATTGAGTGAGTGAACGTCACAGGTGAAGAATTTAAACCATCGCTGTCAGTTACAATTAACTGAAAAACTAAATCTTGTGCGAAAGACTCAGAGGGCGCGGTATATGACCGTGAGTTGCCCGAACCTGATAAAGTAACCGCACCGCCACCAACTTGAGTAACATTATATGAAGAAATAGTTGCAGGCGCTACGGCTGAAGAGCCGCTAAAATCCATTGTGACTGGTGAGCCTGCAACTAAGTCCTGTTTATCTCCGTCAGCTGCAGCTGTTGGTGGTGTTTCTACCGTGCCGCCACCTTGCTCACTTGCATATCTAAACTCAGACACCCGATAACCTGTATAACCGAGCCGCATACCTGCTTTAGTCGCGGTCTGATTAAAGGTGTCGTTAATGTCAGCTACCAGTGTAAAACCTGAATCGTTTGGGTCTGTTATATCGGTTATTCCTGACTCATCTCCTATATATCCCTGTATTCTAGAGCCGTTAGCTACAACCAAGATAACTGGCTTTGCGTCCTTACCTTCGATCACAGCGTCAATGTCTGTGTAAGTAGATGAGCCGTTGACGAACTTACCTATTCTCGCTATAGCGTTGTCCTTGGATTGCCACATTAAAATATGATAATTGTCAGGATCTGAAATACGAAACCTTACCCCGATAAACGCGCTTGTCTGAGCGGCAGAGGCATCAGTAAACATTCTCGCAACAAATTTACCATCCGCTAAACTATCAACTTCGAAGTAATCACCGCCGCCAGAGCTTGTATCTGTTGGTTTTAAACCGCCTCCTAATATTTCACCATTACCTGTGGTAAATGTTATTTCACTAGGAAGTGCTGCACCGTTTGCCAATGCGCTAAAATCTAATGTCTTCACGCCATTTCCTCCACCACTATTTGAAGCGCCATTTGTGTTTAATTCACCTTCTGTGTTTAATTCCATTACGCCACCTCAGAAGTTGCTAGCGTGTGGTAGAAAACAGGGAACCAGTTATAAAGTATTTCACCATCTACAATTGATGGAATGCTTTGCGAGTCGCGAACATTCAGTGCAGGTGTGCCCAGTTGTGTGTCTGAATATCCGAAGTCTAAAACGCCACCCTCTTCAAGCTGCACACCAAAATCGACAATCAAATTATTGCCGCTGACGTTTACGCTTGTAGCTACGGTTTCAACGTTCGTCGGCGAAATGTACTTAAAACCCCACCCCGTCAACTGTGGAATTGTTGTTGTATCAATGACCATTGGGGGTACGGGAACGTGCATTGCTATAGTTACGCTAGTTCCACTTACCGAATAGCTTTCAGGTTGTAAGCATTTAGATACTGGCGGATTAGCACCTGCAGCAACACTCTTCATTAATCTGTGCGCCGCTAGTGCGTGGTATTCTCCTTGCATCATGTATCCCTGCGCTTTCATGTGCGTGGTATCACTACTACTCGCTGGATATTTATGGCTGATATACCATTTGCTGCCAGCGTAGTGTGCGTCATCGTTTTCAAGCGCGTATTGATAAAGGGCATTATTGATTTCTCTTCGACCAATGCCGCTACCAATGCCAGTCAAAATCATATCGAAACGGTTCTGCCCCGTCTTCGCATTTGCTAATGATGTAACATAGTCGTGACCTGCCCTGACCGTTGTTTTGTAAGTGTCGGGGTCTGTATTGGTGTCAGACTCGCCTTGGTCCCAAAGCCAGAAAGGTAGGCTTACACCAAGGCCAATATCTGCCGCTCTTAAATCTGAACGGGTGATAAATCGGCCAGCATTATTCATAGACGGGTTTGATGTATCAAATAGCCAATCTGCTGTTTTGCCACCAACACCCGTACTCGCCCATAAAACAGGATTATTTCTATTGTCGTTAGACTTCTCTAACGATCTGAAAAGTTGAATGAATGAATAACCGTGAGATTCCACCAAATCGTTTTGATATGGTCTTAAAGACTCCATTTCTGCGACTTGCGCAACGTTATCCCCTTTACCCTCTGCGCGAATGCCGTTGAACATAAACCCACCAAACGGGGATTCCATATTAACGGCGCTTGAAGCGACACCAACAGAAAGTGATTGGCCAGCCACTAAAACAGTATGCAATACCGTAGGCTCTCCAACTCCCCACGCTGCAGAAGCCTGCTCATTAACAACCGCTTTAATTGATGCGCCGAAAATATCTGATTCTGGTGAATAAACCAGTAGTTCGTCACCCTCGTCAATTAAAAAGCTCTCTATCTCTGCATAACCATTTGTGAAAGAAACTGAGCGCTCTTCAATTAAAGATTTGCTTTGATAATCAATTAAAGAAACGCGTCTCACACCACTTTCAGGCTTCCCGTCTTTGGTTTGAATAATAATCTTACTAGCCATTGGCCAACTCTCTATACTGTAATTGAAATTGTGTTAGACCATGCGCCGACTAGCGCACCGTTAAGGCAACGGCATCTGATCTGGTATGTGCCTGAAGTGAAATTAAGTGAACGTTTGAAACAACCTACAACCCCAGGCAATCCAACGTTCGGAACGGATAAAGGTGACCAACTAGAACCACTATCACTTGATACTTCAAATTCCATTTCTGTCATAGCTGCTCGGCAAAGGTCTTTCATCGTGGGGTAAGTTTTCATAACGTGAACAAGCTTTGCGCGTATTCTTACAGGACTGTAAGTGCTGTAAGTACCAAACCCTTTAGGCTGGTTTTGTAGTTGCTCGGTAGAAACACAGCGAACACCATCTACCGCGCAATTCCATATTTCTATGTAGGGGCTAGAATGGCTTGGCGAAAATACTTCGCGCACACCAGAGGTTCTAACAAATTCGGTATTAGCAATTGTAGCTGAACCTTTAGAGTGAGTACGAAGCATCTTACAAGCGCCTTCGTAACGCGAGTGATTTACTTCAGAACGCTTTTTCAAGTCGGTTACAGCGTCAGAGCCATTTTTCAAATCGCAACCGTAGATATTAACCGAGTATTTGAAAGCGTCTTCACCGTAATACGCGCCATTGACCACGAAGCAATCTGAGTTTCCGAATCTACTGTTATAGTTACCAAAATTCGAATCGAGCAATAAATCAACGTCACAAAAATGTAGCTGCTGTTCTTTAACGAAAGGCCCGTACAAGTCACCCTGAACAGCAACTTGCCATGTTTCATTAACGCCTTCATAACCACCAATAAAATCCATTTTATAAACTTCAAGAGATTCTGCACCTCGAAGGTTAATTCCATTCCTGCGGTTTCTAACTGTTACGTTCTCAGCAAGATAATGAGCATTAGCATTAGTGCCTCGGTAGCCATCACGCTCGTTCTGTTCAAGTACCCCTGAAAGGTAAATGTCAGCGGTATACAAATCTTTAAGTCGTGTTACTGGAAGTACATCGAACATCAAATTAACGTTATTACCATCAACCGTGGCGCTTAATTCTGGCACTGCAGGCGTTTCGGTTCTTAATAACTTACGCACGTAGATATTTTGGACGTTACCTTTGTACCCTGACGCAGTTACTTGTACTTGCGTTGCATTAGCTGGCGCACGGATTAACCAAACTTCAGTGCCTTCTAAACTATGGCTGTATTGGCCTACTTCGCTGCCGATCTTAGGTGTTACTGATCCGCTTTCTACACCTACCAACTTCAATGAGATTTGGTAAACCTCACCATCTTCAAAATTGTAGCTTGCGTTTAATGGGTTGCTTGTGTTGTTTGCGTAGTAATTACCGCCACTTTTAGACCAGCCCGAGCCGCTAAATGCATCTGGTTGAACTACTTTTGCACCTACCTCGGGTGAAGGCAGTATTTTAAATCGGTGCATGTAGATAAAGTTTTCAGTGCTGTATCTGAAGTAATCGATAGCTTCTTCACCCGGATCTAAATGCAACCAAGCATCTAAAGGCATGTAACGTAATGAACCATCTTCAGTAGGGACTATTCTTGCGCCACTAGGTAAATCAATCTGGCTAGAAAAAGCATTCTCAGCACCTTGTACGGATACCGCATTATCTAGTTGCGGAATGTGCATGTAAGGCAGGGATAGTGTTTTATTTGCATATACTGGTAATACGTCATCGGTTACCGTAGCTTTTACACCACGCCAGCTTTCACCTTCACTTAAAACTACGGTTTCATTATACAATTCACCATTCACGGTAACGTTGTTTAAAATAAACGTAGAAGCACCACGAGCGTACACAAACGGTAAAGGCGCTAATGCTTTATAGTCACCCCCGTTTATTGTGATAGTAGAGCCAGCATGACCTACAATTACACCAAGGCCACTTGTTTCATCCAAGTTGCAACCGCAGTTATTAAGTTCACCGTCTTTTTCAAACTCATAGGCGAAACCATCACCCTGTACTCTTCGCGTCCATGAAACCATGCAATCTCTAGCGGTAGAAGTTTCAGAAAAATGAATACCCTTACAATCGTAGCTTGACGTTAAACCCTTAACATCAACGGGGCATTCAAACCTAAAGCCTTCATCACTGAAGCCATGAGTATCAACGTAACGAACGATCGCCTTGCTACCTTGCTCTAAGTGAATACCAATAAATGGTGTGTCGTTTTCTGCAAAAAGGTTGTTTTCGTTAACAATTTTGCCGCCTACTATTTCAATCTCAGAGTGTCCCGCTCTTACTGCTATACCTATATCGCCAGAACCATTAATATCAAATCCCTGCATTGATACATTGCTAGAGCCAATAGGAATATCTAAAGCTTTTAGCAAGGTTTTTATAAACGTTAAACCTCTTAGCACCCAATCAAACATACGATATCCACCTGTATTTATTAGCCCTGCGTTACTCATAATCGCGCCATGTATTTCGGTGCCACGATTGTCTTTGGTTAGTGTTAGAAAGTTTTGGGAGTCCTTAATTTTTACGCTGTAAAAGCGGTGGTAATCCGCGCTTAATAAAATGAAGTTTGCTGGGGCGTTGATAATCCAAGGTGAATGGTTATCTAAGCTTGTGTCTATATCGCTTTCACCAACTTGCAAGCCAAAGTAAAAAGAGAACCAAGCCCCTTTAGTGGCTTCGTCAATATCGAAATTCCAAGGCGTAGTTCTAGGTATCCAGTCGCGAACTTCAGAAGGGTGAGAGCCTATATAAAAATTATCGCCGCGCTCTATACGATAGTTAGGGTTCTCACCATCGCTATCGTTATAAATTCGATGGTATATTCCATTTATATCTTGAACAGGGTTACAGTCGGCCCACTCTTCGCCTTGCGTCCAACCCGCTGCGGTTTTTAAATTCACATCAAATAAACGATTAATACTCACTGACAGGTATCCTTATTTTTATTGACTCTACGGTCATACTTCCGGTAATCCCGTTATTTGTTCTTTTGAAGTAAATGCGTTCAGCGTTGGTAAGGAACCTGTAGGGCTCTGCTTCGTAAACGATGTTAGGGGCGCTGTTAGAAATGGTTACAGCCATATTGCGATTCATCTCATGCACTACAAGAATGATTTCAAAGCTGTATTCGTCATAGTCATCACCGAAGAACCTGAGTGCATCGGTAGAGCCTGAAGCGTCATCAACGGAGTAGTTCCGGTAGTTGTTAGGGTCTTGTGTCCAGCTAAGCCCCATGTAGTTCGGTGTTTGAGGGGTTATGTCTTCGCTGTACCAGTAGCCATCCGCTTTTTGATAAAAATTTCTAAACGGGCTTCTTAACGTGCCAAAAGCAACATCAAAATAACCATTTAACGAGCGATAGTAAGAACGGTCTGCATCCAACGTGGCCCACGAGTTATCGAGTTCAACGTAGTCAATAATTCCTTCAAAGTATTCGCTACTGAACTCGCCTATTTTGTATAAATCAGTAACCGTAGTCTCATATTCATGCCACTGGTGATTAGCTAAAGTGGGGTTACCTGGCAAACCGTTACCGCCTGCACCCATCGGGTAAACTCTAAGCTTTATACCGCCAGAGTACGCAGAGTTAAGGCGTATAATCATACCTCTTTGGAAAATAGCGAACTTTCTTGAACCTATAACAGTCGGGATAGTTACCCATCTATCTGTTAATGAGATATGAACCAACCCACGTACATCGTCATAGCGAATTTGAGGGCTATTATTAGGCGAGTCTTCGGGAATAACCTCGGTCTTTTTCAGCGTTGGGTAGTCACTCAGAATATGCGTGAGGCTTTGGTTTTGTCTGACTGGTGGGCTTTCAGCTAAACTGCGCTTGTTGGCTGTGACAGTTTGAGGAAGTTGATCTTCTGATAGTGTGCCGGTGACTTTATCAAAACTGGGGTAACCTAGTGCATGCTCAGGCTTGTCGGTTATCTCGCTAAATTTTGCCCAGCGTGTCGCGGTTTCAGGAATATTCTGAAGGTTTTCCCATACTAATTCCGCAAGGCCGCTACCATCGCCAATATCAATGGTGCCATCAACGAGTTTCGTTAAGCCTGTTGGCGTTACAACTAACACCTTTTCGCCGTGCTGATTGGTAATTTGGTAATAGTTGTTTTTAGAGTTAAACCACCCTGTCATTTCATCTTCACGCTGATGCCACTTTTGCTGCAGCAGTACAACGTTTTGAGCCACTTGCGCTATAGGTGCTTCAGCGAAGTTTTGAATAATAGAGTATTCAGCGTCATTAACGGGGTCACCAGCATACGGTTGACCGTCTAACCGTCCTTTAATTCGTAGCTGGTTATCGGTATCAATCTGGTAAATCTCAAAGAAGGCTTTGCCATCGAGCGTGAACAAGTCACCTTCAGAGATATTACCCACCGACTGAAAGTAGGTGTCGGTACCTGTTACGATATTCGAGTTGCTAGGAACCGATACCGTGCCCGTATTGTAAACGTTAGTCATAGAAAGCTAGGGATTTCCAAACGCATGTTATTCGGCATGTGGCGAAGCCTTACTTCATCTGCTTTCTTGTTTTTCGCATCAAGAAACAGATTTTCGTAATAAGGCACTTCTTCAGGTGAAAACCATTCAGTGCCAGGGTGTTTTTTAAGAATGGCTAATGCGCCCCAGCGTAACGCCTCTGCATTTTCTTCATACGCTTCCCTATCCATAGCGGGAGCCGTGAATTTAGGGCGAACGGCGAGCGTTACTGTTAGGTATTCTTCTTTGTCGGGAATGGGGATAAGCTTTAAGGTTTTATTATGCTCACCTACATAACCTCGTGGTCGGCCTTTGCTTTGACTATGCTCATCGCGTGACAGGTGCGTCAAAATATCGCTATCACTGCGCTTTACTGACAAAATTGAAACCACCTCAACAAAGTTGTCATCTGGCTCTATTGGGTATTTCGCTTCACCATCAATAACTGATATTTCAATTTCCTGCTGAAAAGCAAACACGTGACGGAAAAAGTCACGTGCTGCCTCACGGATAGCGTTTGCCGCTGTAAACGCCGGTACATTTGGCACATACGGTGCTACGAGGGTGTTTAAGCTATCAAACGCAATCATGCTTACATTCGCTCTTCAGGGTTAGCCGCTTTATCTACACCAGATTTATTACCTAGTGCGCGCTCGAAAATGCTGTAGTGCGAAGCTGCGCGTTGTGCGTTAGCTGCGTAATCTGCATCTTTCGAGTACGCTGCGTAAAGCATGTACTCTTTGATTGCATTGAAATAGCAATCATCAATACTGATAGTGGTGGTGTCGTTCTCAAAATCAGTAATATTCACCGCTTGCGGCGCTACCGAGTAAACAATTTGAATGTCAACGGCCTGTGTCGGCTGCGGATAAACGTAAATTGTTTTGGGGTCGCGCTCATCAAATGCCCAACTTGCTACGCGTGGTCCTGGCGTGTTGTGCCAATTAGGTATTTGATCGTCCAATATGCGGCGCTTGGTGCTTCTGATTGGCTGACCTGAACTTACATCGTAAACAACGTCCATCCAGCGAAGACCATCACTAGGCAAGGTTTGCTTTGACTCGCCTGCTACCAGCGTGAACGCAACGTTCTTAGTGCTGGCATCAGGACGAAGGTTCACCACTGCCAATACAGCATTGTTATAGGCGTTTAGTAGTTCAGGATTAGGCCAGCGTGTACTTGTATTATCTACAAGCGTTGCTCGCACTTGCGCAATTGCATCAATAACTTTACGTGTTGCCATTGGTGAACCTCGCTCTTACGCTTTGCCAGCTTTTACAGCATCGTCGTAGTCTTTTTTGGTGGCCTTGACCATGCCAAACTTGCCTTTGCGCCACTGCTTAACAAGATAAGGTGTAGCTTTAAATACGCGGCCAGAACTTGCTTGAAGATAGTCAGGTGCTTCAGCGGTAGCGCTATCTTGTAAATCTACTGCGCCTTCAGTCGTTGGTTTTGCTTGTGCCATTTTCTAGGCTCCTTAAACGAAAAAGCCCCCAATGAAGGGGGCGAAAGGGTTTACGTTATGCGCGGGAATTAACCCAGGCGCATTACACTGTGACCAAGTTGCTCAGGCAGCAACACATCAAAACCGTACACAAACAGTGAACGAACCAAGTCACCGAAGTCTTTCGGGTTCTTTAGTTTTTCCATTTCAGTGATTTGTGCGGCAAACGATAGCGCTGACTTGTGACCAAATAGCACATCATACGCACCACTGGTGTTACGTAGGTTACGTGAAGAGTAGATGTGAAGACGGTCAATCATGCCGATTTTGCCCGAGCGAAGCGTAGAGTTACCGTCACCGGTTAAGCTCGCGTCTTTCAATTCTGACGTTTTGATGCGTGCACACATTGAAGGAGGAAGAACCACATAGCGGTCTTCGTCTGGCGTGTCCGTTTCATCAAGACATACACCGAAGCGCTCTACTAGCACGTCAATGATATTGTCTTTTGTAACGTCAATAGGCGCTGCGGCGGTACCCAAGTTCAATGAGCCTGAATCTTTACCCGCGTTTGCGCCAGCATTTACGGCCGCTGCACCTGCGTAGATAGAGCCAAGTATGTTGGCATCAACACGGCGTTTCATTTTCATGCCGCCATCTTGTGAGAACGTATCCATCAGATTGATATCTGCTTGGTACTTATCAACGCTGTTTACTTTGAACGCGAAATAGTGGCCTTGGTCGATAGTTAACGACACAGGCGCACTTTCTGGCTGCTCGTAGTTCAGGTCTTGACCTTTCTCATAGTCGTTGATAGTGATATCAGGAATGGTGCGGATATTAACCTTGTCACCATGCGCCTTAATTTCACCTTCGTAGTCAGTGTTTGCAATTTCCATGTAAACACAGTTTTCGTAATACTTAGTCAGTAACTTCGTTGACCAAATTTCAGGGATAAAGCTAGAGTTGTTGTTAGCGCCAGTGTTTGAATAGTTGACTGCGCCACTTGCTACAGGATAACCCATTTTTAATTACTCCAAAAAACCGCTAGCCGAGGTATGTACCTTGTTGCATCGCGGAAAATAGTTGTTGCTCCCACTTCTGAAACTCTGCATCAGTCAATTTACCGGCGCGTCTGTCAGCATATAGCTTGTCCATCTGCGCTTTGGTCCACACGTTGTCATCCCCTGCGGCGTCACTCGGTGCGCGGCTGGTTACATCAACATGGCTTGCTAATGGGTTGTTATTGAAGTTGGAGCCCTCTTGGGCTTTAAAGGCTTTGAAAAAGTATGCGGTGCGATTGATATCGCCTCGCTGGAACGCGTTATTCATCAGCGTATTGCGTTGCTCGCCGCTTGCGTCATCGATGGCAGATAGCCAGTCATGGAACAGTGGATCGGTGTTCACTTGTTCAAAATCAATATTATGCTTGCTAAGCTCGGCATTTAACTCACGCATGCGCATGTTGCCTGCGGTTTCTGAGGTGGTTTGCTCAGTTCGCTCTAACTTTGATTGAAGCGTGTTGATCTGCTGAGTTAATCGATTGATTAGCTCACTTGTTCCCGCACTTGACTGCTCTGCTACTGCTTGCGCGAAGTCTTCGCCGTACTCGTCAACCAATTTTTGATTAAGCTTTAATTCGCCGCTTGATTGGCTCGCCTGTTGCTGTTGCTCTAATTGTTGCTTCAGTTGCGAGTTTTCAGACTCTAAGGCCTGTAAACGGTGTTGTAAGCTTGGGTCTTGGCTGCGCTTTTGAGCCTCTTGAAGCTGCTCATTAAGCTTTTTGGTGTCGGCGTTGTACTTGCCTTGCAATACTCGATATTTATGTTCCCACGTTTGTTCAGAGTCCGATTGTTGCGGCTGTTGTGCCTGTTCGGGTGTTCTGTTCTCTTGTGGTTGCTGCGCTTGCGGCTTAGGGTCTTCAGTGTTCCCAGTGTCGGGAGTTGATTGACCTTCGCTTTGCTTGCGAATTAGCTCGTTTGCTCTTTCATTTGCGTCTTGCAGTGCCTGTGGTAAAGCCATTGTGTCTTATCCTCGGTGAGTCAGTATCTTCGGGAGCCTTGCGGTATTCCCACTGGTGTTCACTTTCGTTTAGGTATAAAAAAAGGCCGCTGGATAGCGACCTTATGATTTGCCCGTTAAGGCGTGGTTGGTATTACTGTTCAATCCGAGCCAGTGTGGTCTTCGGGTCGTCCAGTAATTCCAATAATTCTTCTAATGTGTAAATAGCGCCTTGGCTTTTAAACATTTCTTGTGTGTTTACTGCGCTTTTTAGCGCTTCAACGTTCTGCTCTACCAACATAGTGATAATGTCTTGAATGTTGTTGTAGTGCTCTGTGTGAACGTTCTTTAAATAAATAAGCGACTTTAATTGCGGTACCGTAAGATTTGTTATCATTGCGGCACCTGCCCTTGTGCTGCCGCCTGCTGCTGAACCGCTGCCATTTCTTGCATGAGCTTTTGTCTAAGCTCGTCTTCAGTAGGAACGAAACGCGCTGCAGGTAAGTCGGCGGCTTTGGCTGCACTTTCAAGTAATACCCTACGACCTTCAGGGCCAATGATTTGCATATCAGTTGGGTTGTTAGTCGTAGCAAGGAACTCAGCTTGTCGCATTGCGGTGGCTTCTTTGTGCATCAGTGCATCAGAGCCACGCGCTTTAACTTGTGCATCACCTTTAATATCTTCAGGTACATCAGGGTCAATCATGGCGCTTGTGTAGAGGTTTGAAACAAGCGGTTCAATTACGTGAATGTCTACCGTTCGCACTACCTCTTTCATAGATTTACTGGCTGCATTCATCAGCATAGATAAACCAGAGGCGGTTTTGCCTGCGCCAGCTGCTTGGTCTGAACCATACGCATAAGCTGGAATGCCGCTTTTATCATCGGCGTATCGTTCAAACTTCTCGTACACTGAAAGCAATTCGTTGGCTTTGATATCAGGACTAAAGAAATTAATACCGGGCTTGCTTTGCCCTGCACCGTTTACGCCTTTGCTGCTAAACTGCCAGATTTTACCCGGATGAATACTGGTAATATTCGCGCCTTGTGGTATCTGCGCCAAATCAATGGCTATCTGTGGCTGTGCGCCAATTGCCATATTGTTGATTAGCGCTCGCATTGTTGCATTTGCCGCGTCTTGAATGTCTTCAATGATTTCGGCCAGTGCTTCGCCACAAAATGAATTAGGTATGCTGCGGAAAGTCGATTTGTAATAACCAGGCTTGCCGTTAGGGTCAGGGTTAACCGATGCCTTGATGGTGTAATTACCCACAACCACTACAGTTACTGGGTATTCTGCGTAAGGGTCGGTAATCTGTTGCTCGATACCCCATTCAAGTAACTGCTTACCCTGAATCCATCCAGTGAACTCTAGGCCATCGATGTTTTCATACTGATGATGATTGAAGTTGCGCTTACCTTCTAGGCGCTCACGCTCTGAGTCTTCAAATACCCACTGACGTAGCCCTAAACGGTGGTCGTTTAATGCCATGGCAATGTTTTGACTGTTGTAGCCTTTAGAGCCGCGCATTGATGCGAGTGTTGAGGGCGTAAAGCGCACGTGTTCAATATGCCAGTGGTCACCGATATTGGTTGTAGATGGCGAAGGATAAAAGTCAAACGGGCTTACGCGTCTAAATTTACGAACAAGCTTGTCTTCTATCTTTGGTACGTGTCTGCCGGTCTGTTTATCCTGCACCCACTTCACGCGTTTTTGCTTGCGATAAATAGGGCCCTTTAGAATTGCAAACGGGTACGTTACCAAGTCATCTAAGAACGCATCGAACTCGCCACGGAAATCACCTTCGACCATCATATCTTCGATATACTCGGCCATCTTTTCCATGCGCGCTTCGGCTTCTTCGTTTATCTCCGATTTAATGCGCTCTTCGTGCTGCTTTAGAACCTGTTCAGTCATCGCCATTACTTCTTGTTGGCTTCCCGCGGTCATCATTGCGTTTTGAATGGCAATAGAAATCATGCTCTGTGCAATTTCTGGCGGTAATTCAGGTACTGGCGTTGCTTCTATGTGAAAAGGACGGTCATTACTGGACGCAAACAAGTCACTTAGCCATGCTTTTGCTGCATGCACCTTTGTGCCAGTGAGGTTCATGTATATTTCACTGCCGCCTTGCTTTCTAATATCTGACAGCTTTTGAGGGCTGTACTCGCCTTTGCGTCTGCGTAGGCAATTAGTAAGCCTGTCAGCAATATCAACCTTGTGACTTTTCGCTGTAGTCCAGCATTTATGAACGTGCGCGGCTAAGTTATCTACAATGCGTGGCTGTGTTGCTTCGCGTTCAGCTTCAATCTTAGCGTTCTTCGCTGCTTCATCTTCTCTTTGTAGCTGTTCCGCGTTTTTAACTACCAGCATTATGCCCAACCTCCTGAGCTCTGCACTTGTACTTCTGCAAAGCCTGTGTGAAATGATTCGTTCATGCGATCTCTAATCTCGTTTAGCGCAACGGCAAATGTTCTAAATGCGTCTGAAGAGTGACTGGCTTCATCGTGTACCGGTTGTGACTTCCACACGCCGTGCTTGTCATCCCAGTCTTTTCGATAAGCTGACAAGCCAGAGAAGCCTTTTTCTGTCTTCGCTTCATCAAACCAGCAAAGTGGTAAGACGCCGCGAACCGCTTCAATGCCATCAGCAATGGATAATTTAGGCGCCGTAATAAAATCAATACCGAGTGATTGTGCGGTTTCAAGTCGAGATTTACCGGTGCCAAGCTCTCTAACCGCAATATCATGCGGCGCTACGTGAAATCCGTAGCTGTAATGGTGCTTCTCCCTCAGTCCATCCAGCACACGCTTGTAAAACGCGAGCCCTTCACCGGAGTTTTGATAATAATTGATAACGCGATACTCACGCCCGACTTGCTGGATAAACCAAATACTCATGGTATCGGACATACCCAAATCCCAAAACGTGTGAACCAAAGCGCTTGGCTCAAACGGCACGCTGGTCAATCGGCCTGTTGCGTAAATTTCGTTTATCTGGCGATGGTAGTAGGCACCTTCAATGGACTGCTCAAACGCCTCTTCAGGTGTTGCAGGATATTCACGGCGAATATCTGAGCCCAGTGACTTTTCTTTTGAGGTGTACCACGCCAATTGCCCATTGGTTAGGCGAATTGCGTACTTTTGCTCTAGCTTGTAGCTGTACTCGAGCAATCTATCAGGAACGACAACGTTATCATCGTCCAGTGTGTAATCAGGATTTTCATGCCAAGGGAAGAAAAATAGCTCCCAATCCATTTGACCAGGCTTCATGCCTTTGCGCTGCCTGTTTAATGCTTCTTGGCAATAGTCGTAGAAATAGCCCTGTTTACCTTCGGCGGTTGACTCGATGGTGATAACACAATCCTTCGATACCGCTTCAAAGGCACCTGTCACAATTTCTTTTGCTTTGTGTGGGTACTTAGCGCAAATCTTACCGAACTCACTGATATGCAAGTAAGTGAGCGTGCCACCACGAAATGATGTACCCACCGCGATAGATGAGCCGTTTTTAAATACCAGTTCACCGGCTCTTGCGATGGTCGCTGGCATCATCCTTTGCAGTGTTGGCGGCAATGCGTTGTACGCAAACTCTATCTTTTCACGGAAAAGCCTAATTGAGTCATCGCGGCTATGCGTGATCACGGCACACTTTGTGTTGTTGTTGAACAAGCAAGCGTCCAACATAAATATCATTGTGAAAGTAGTGAAGCCCAACTGCCTCGCTTTCAGAATGATATTTCGATAGTGCATGCCCTCGAAGAACGTCATTTGCGCTTCGTTGAGCTTGAACTTAATTTTCTTGCCGTTTTTGTCGGTAATGAAGTACAGGTTATTGATGCGCCAACGCCAATCACTGAGGTTAGCTTTTAATTCTTCCTCAGTCATTTTGCATCAATATCCACAATTTAAGATATATACCCCGTATATTTTTAATAAAACGGAATACTTATTTAATTACTTTGCATGTTTAGGCAAAACAGCGCGTGTTTCACCGTTGCTTTCAGAGATTTCAGCAATAAGGTTGTTAACAGTTAACTCGCCTTCTACTTCGCGCTTCTCTTTGAACGCCTGTACGTCAATATGCTTACCTAGCAACTCTAGGTTCTTCACTTTGTCAGGCCATTTGATTTTGCGTAGGACGGTTTCCACTTCGCCCATCATTAACTCTTGAATATCCAATCCCGAAATTGTTCTACGCCACGACTTAGGCCACTGCGTAATGGGCTTGATATGACCGCCATCATCCAAAATATCAACAACGTCCATTTCATCAATTTCAATAAGACGCTTAAGCACATAATCAGCATTGACTTCGTTCTTTTCGAGCCGTTTGTTTTGCGCTTTTGATATGGCATCTTGAATAATAGGTTTTCTGAGGTTCTCGTTACCTGTCTCGCAAGCAGTTTTTTTACTGTAGCCAGCCCGTATAGCTGCCTGAGTTGCGTTTAAGTCAATAAGGTATTCACTGACAAACAACTCTTGTTTTTTTGTCAGCTTCTTAGTGGGCATTGTTTATTTCTCTATGCAGTTAAAGGAACTATCCCACCTAGTGAACGCTGCCCATCGTGGGGCGCTCCGCGCTCAAAGGTGTAAGAAGTGAAGTTGTTTTGTTTTAGCCAGGCTTTGATTGCGACTCTTACTTTGAATGAGTAGTTACCGTAAGCGTTAGTGAGTCTTGCTTTGCCTTGGCCGTTATGTGAAACGTTGACAGTAAAAAGGCGCTTTGCTCGTTGTGGACTGTATACCCTGAGCGTAGCGCCTGTTAATTCGGATTCGACTACTAGACCATCCGTTGAAGTAACGGTGGTGAATGCCACGTTTAGTCCTCTGCGTTGTTCGCCATTGTTTTTAGCGTGATTTCGTGAAGCTCTTGCTTTCTTCGCTCGTCTGCCAGTTTGTATTTGTCGTCACGCTTCTTGAAGTAGTAGTTCAGACATAGACCGGCTATACCTACCAACATGCCGATTAAGATACCGAACTCTTGTGAAGTGAGTATTCCCCAAAACGCTGAGATACCGCCTCCAATATAGGTAGCTATTGATGATTTATCGGCCATTTCTTGATTGTATTCTTGTTGGTAGTGAGTGTTCATGCTGTTGTCCTTTTCGTGGTTTCAACAACATGGTTATTCAAATTTTGTTCCATTGGGAATTAGACAAAGGGTTATTTTTTGCTCTGAAACGCCAATAAGTTGCGTTTGCCGATTTCTCTTAACCCTGCGTAAGTGAAAGGCAGAGTAAGGAATGCGCCCAATATCATAAGGTCGGGCGTGTCAGTGAATAGCCCGTAATAGATACCAGCAAATAAAGACAGTGTAGCGTGTGAAGGTCTTACGTACTTAACGCCACCTTCTGCATTATCGCCATTGCGAACAGTCTGCTGCGTCTCCGAATGGCTACGCTGTTTATCTTGAAGCTCTAGCGCCATTACCGACTCAAGGTGTCGATTTACTTCAGCTTCTCGCGCAGCGGCGATTTCTTCAAGCCGAACCAAAGCATTAGGGTCGCTTTGTAGTGTCGCTAACGCTTGGTCGGGGTCTGTCGTTCCCGTTGCCTGAGCAACCATCGAAGCGCCAGCACTGACCGCGCCCACTACATTGCCCGTTAATAACGAACCAACTAAACCGGCTACGCCTTTTTGATTTTGCTTTAGAAAGCTTCCTACGTCTGACCAATTCACTTTGCCACCTCTGGTTCGCCAATTAACAATGCCCACGCCTTGTAGTTTTTTGCGTCTTCAATTTTGCTCTCAGTAAAATCAGCAAAATGCATGAAATCACCAGTCACGGGGCAAAAGAAAGCATGAACCAAGTGATATCCATCACAAGCGCTGTAAAGTAAGCACTCTGGAAGGTATTCGTTACCCTGTAGCGTTGGCGTTTCTTCCATAGGCTTGAAATCTAGTTTCATATCGATACCTATGGCTTGTACAATTCAAAGTGTGGCAGGTCGCGGAAACGCTCGTCACGGCTTCTACCGTCCATATCCCAATCACCACCCCATCGAAGTAGGTGTGTGATCTTGCCATCTTTGTATAACTGGCGAGCAATACACATGACATGACCAGCGAATACAGCAAAAGCCAGTTCGTCTTTCCAGTCTGTGTTGCTTAATTCTACGAAATAAGGGCCAGCGTCAACGGCGAGTGAAGGGATTTTGTTGTGTTTGGAGTGAGGCCACTTTAATTGGCTGAGGCCATCGGCAAATGCTTTGTTCTGTTCTTCTTTACCGCGGTGGCCGCAAAAGATAGACGCATTAATATACTTCTTCACCTCGTCGAATATCGTTTGAATATCAACATGGCACGTATCAAGACGCGCTTGTGAAGTTTTGCCGTAGGGGAACATAAATTTCAGCCATAAAAAAAGCCCCGACTGGTTAGGTCAGGGCTTCAAGTGAAATAGTGCTAGTATGGGGATATATTAAGCAAAGCTCGTCAGTGAGTCAACTACTGTTTTATAGGCTTTCAACTCCCAATATACAAAGGTGGCGCAGGCTCTTTCATTGCCTTATCTATCGCCTTGTCTCTTGCAATTTTACGAACACCTAAATAATACTTCACCATTTCTTCTAGTGCCTGGGCGTAAGACAACTTATCTTCCGCCAAATGGCGAACTAATTCGTGAAACTCATAGTCATCACGATAAGCTTCAAAAAGTTGCTGCGGCATCTGAGATATTAAATCGCGCAGTGCATCTGGCTCTCTTGCTGGTATACCTTTACCCATGACCACCTCCAAATAAAAAACCAACTACTGCGGCAATTATCATGGCCCACATAAAAATATTGAGCGTTGATTGTGTACCATCTCTATACCCATTTCGGTAGTCTTCGTTAGTGCTTCGCATGTAATCTTTGTCGTAGTTTCTTTTCATAGCTCTCTAAAATCCCCATAAAGCACTTCAAACTTTCTGGCCTTTACCCACCCATCAAAAGGACATAGCCTATACCAAATGTCGCGCACCTTTTTAAAGTGATCGCCCCACCCATCAACATGCGTTGCACCTTGCCTAATTGGGTTGTTGTGGTATCGCCCCACCGCTTCATCAATAGCCTGGCGAATGTCATTGCCTGCTAGTTCGCTATTCATAAACCATTTAACTCCAAATCAATGTAAAAATTGAAAGCCCTAGCGAAGCAATGCTTATTACAATTGCCAGATTAAGAAGTCGCCCAGTTTTGCGAGACTCCCTTACAAACTCTTCAAGCTCCTGCTCATTCATCCTGCTCACCCGCTCTCGCATTCCAAGCTTTAACAAGCTGCTCTTTATCTCTATGCGGTGACATTAATACAGGGCATCCAGTGCAGCCGACCATGAATCTTAGCAGACCTTGAACAATACCCGTTTCCATTCCCGCTTCGCTGCCGCAGAACGGGCAAGGCTTTAATTTCTTTTCACTCATGCCGCTTCATCCTCTCGCATAGTTGCTCTTACGTGGCTTATCGCCTCACTATTCCACAAGTAAAGTTGCTCTAGCACTTGGCTGTAAGCTTCAGATATTCTCACAGGAAGCTTGTTGCCCTTGATGCCTAACCGCTTACAAAGCTGAACTTTACTTGTTGGCTTAATTTCTTGTTCGCCGGTCTTGCGGTTTAGTCGCATGATGGGTGATTTTATTTCGATGATGGCGCAGTTAATCATGCGTAACAAGCAGGTATTAGTAACATCAAGCTCAGCTTTTAGCATAACGTTCAATAAACCAGCTTTAACGCGCACTCTTGCGCTGCTGTCATCGGCGTAGAGCAATCTAGCCAAGTAGTAAGCGTGTGTATCTAGCTTTAGCTGTGTTTCAGGGTGTCGCATTGCCAGTGCGCCAGCTACTTCATTTACATCAGGCGCGGTACCACCGAAGCCCATTCCGTCAATCTGTTTTGACTTTGTAGTCATTCTTGCTAGTTCTCTGATTGGGTGTGCCATTGTTGTATTTACCTTTAGCGCACGGCTTAGGCCGCTTTCTTTTCAAGTTCTTTGATAACCCTGCTGAAGTGAGCTCGCATAGCTGATAGTTCTTCGCAGGTGTAATTTTTTAATTCGTGGGGAGAATTGCAGTAATCTATAATCTTTTGCCCCTCCACCTCACCAAACCTTATTTTTAAGCCCTCTGTGTAGCCGTGCGTCTTTTTTGTGCCAGCAATGTCACCAGAAAGCCCCATATTGCAACGCCTGTTGTGCTGCAAATACGTGTTCATCGGGTCAAATCTCAGCTCGGGAGATGCGCCGCGGCTTTTGTAATGGCCGCAACACCATTGGTCATTGCCTAATGGGTTGCCGCAACTAATACAGGTTGGCTCCAACCCTCGTGAATAAAACCAATCAAGCTCTTGCAGTACGCGCATTTTATTAAATACTTTTTGGGTTAAATCTCTTTGGTGGCTAATGTCATTTAGCTTCACCTTGCGCTTTCTTTCATTGAAAGCCTTTCGCTCAATTTGCTTACCCTTTTTAGCCAGTTTAGAAACGTTAGCTGCCGCCCACTCTGCGAAACAGTTTTGGTCACAGAATGCCTTTAGCTGCCTAAGTAGCATGTCGCTTTGTAGGCCTTTCTTTTTGCAGTGTGAGCAACGGCGGTGTTTCATAAAGGCAATTCCTTTAAGTTCGAAAAGAAATTAAGCACTGCTCCGCAATCACCACAGGCACAAGGATTCAATGGATTAAAGTTTTTATTGCATAACGAATAGCGCTTAACCTCACCTGGCTCAATTTTTAAGTCGGATAAATCCTTAGTGTGGAACATTAATGGGTGATACTGCTCAACCGGCTCTTCTCTCACGATGACTCTTTTAACAGAGCCCCAAGCTTCTATTTCAGTAATCCTTTTTTCAACGCTTGGGGTTAGCTTAAATCGGCGCGCACCGCGATACGTGTACCCATCTTCCATAATGCACGTACAAACCGTTCTTGTTGGTGTAATCACTTCTTTATCCCCATAGCTGCCAGATACAGTGTTTCGTTACTGGTTAAGGTAAATCCCTGCTCCGAACCCCAGCGCTCTACCTCTTTTAAATACCGCGTCATTTCAGTCATATTGAATGTGCTAGTTACTGGTATGTAGAACCTGCTTTGCTCGTCCATCATTTGAATTTTCTGAACGTATGGGAGCGGTTTTATTACTGCGTCATATTGCTCTCTATACCCTTCATCTTCCCGGGCAATGGGAACGCCAAAATGTAACTTGCAGTAAGCTCTGTATTCTCGCGCCGATAAATCGCCTTGCTGTTCCATTTCTCTAAACCAGTGGAATTGCAGCGCGTTTTGCGCCGCTTTTCTCTCGTCATCCACTGATTGCATGGAAAGTAGAAGTGTCATGCCTTTAGAGAAGCAATCTTTTGCTGCCTCGTAGAATGAAGCGAACTGACTTGGCTTTGACGCTACACAGGTCTGTTTTGCCAGCTTCACGCCTCTAGCTCCTTCCAAATCTGGTTAAAGTGGTCTTGGTCGTTCAGTGCTAAAGCGCTAAATTCCTTTTTCTTTTCAATTGTGCGAAGAGTATCGCCTCTACGCTTTACTTTAGGGTGAGCGGTTTCTCTTGCCAGGGTGCTTTCGCGGTTTTCTTTTTGAATGCGGTTCATGCTGCCACCTCTAACTTGTTAATCTTCCCTTTTTCCATCAACGCTTCACGCGTAACAAATGACACATGACCAGCACTGATGCGGTGTGGGTCAAATACGAATATCACTGAGCCTTTATTATTGCCCTTCTGTGGTACGCCGTTCTTTAGGAACGCTAAGCGGCCATCGGTAACAAAGCGGATTTCGCTGGCGTATTGTTGCGCAAGGCTAAACCATTTAACTGATGGGTCGCACATAACAAGCATTACTGTCATTCGCCCGTTTAGCTGTGCTTCAATCGCCTTTTCTACCCAGGGCTTAATATTGCTGTACGGAGGATTTGCCCATAAAGCGCCCATTTCAATTAAGCCGGCACCAGGTATGCGGCTCTTTGCATCTTCTGCCCAGTCTTTGGAAAGCGCATCATCTTCGATAGTCCAATAGTCTGGACACTTCGCTGTTTCTTCTTCAGCGCATACATCGAACCCGAAGCAAAACTCTTTATCTAACGCTTCAAACACCTCTGGTGGTGTAGCCCATAAATCGTTTGACATAATCCCTTACCCCTCGAACTTATCTGAAAACTTTTTAACTTTGGGCACATCACCCACAATCTGGCGGTTAGCCAGTGGTTTGAACTCACTGTACTCACCACGAAAAACAGAACCTACCATCCCAATTTCACCCATACGGCATTTGCCTATGATGATTTCGGCTAGGCCTTTGTCTTGGCTGTTCTCGTTGTAAACCTCATCGCGATAGATAAAAATTATCTTGTCTGCGTCTTGCTCAATCTGCCCAGACTCGCGTAGGTCTGAGTTAATTGGTCGCTTGTTATTGCGAGTTTCAAGTGAGCGAGAAAGCTGGCTCAACACAAGGAACGGGCAATCGAACTCTTTAGCCAACGCTTTAATGCCGCGGCTAATTTCACTGATTTCGTTCACTCGGTTGTCTGTTTTGCTATGGCCGCGAATTAATTGAAGGTAATCAGCCATTATCAACGTAGGCTTGCCGTGCTTTTTTTGGTACCGGCGCAACTCTAAGCGCATGCGCGGTATAGTCATGTAAGCATCGTCAATTACTGATAGGTGCGTTTCCTTCAGCTGCGCCATTACGTTAGAGACTCGCGACCAATGTTCATCAGTCATACCCGCCTCTAGATCACCAGGGCGTTGAATTGATGAAATAGGCACTTGCCCAATGGAAGATAGAAGCTTGTAGATAAGCTGTTGGCGCGGCATTTCCATGCTGAAAACAATTGGCTTGCCGCCGTTTACTGCTTCACTGGCTACCATGTTCATTGCTAGTGTGGTTTTACCCATCGATGGCCGTGCCGCTAAAACAATCATGTCAGCTGGTTCTAAACCGTTTATCTTCTTATCTAGGTCTTTAAGGCCCGTAGATATTCCAGCTATTTCGCTGCCTGAATTAATGCGCGCTTCCAACTCATCAATGGCTGAACCAATAGCAGCTTCAATCGAGTAATCTGATTCATTGGTACAAAGCTTTTCAGATACATCACCCAAGCGCTTTTCAGCGTTGCCAAGTATCTCAATCACATCAGACCCGTCTGAGTTGTAGCACTGTTCTTGAATGTCATGTGTTGCAGCAATTGCCTGGCGCTGTAGCGAACGGTTGCGAACCGTATTTGCATAGGTCATTAGGTTTGCTGTTGAAGGAACATTACGCACCAGTTCGTAAACGTAAGTGTCACCACCAACGTCTTCTAACCAATGCTTGTGCATCAGGAAATCAGGCAAAGTGATTAAGTCTACTGCGCGGCCAGAACCAATCATTTCAGTGATAGCACGGTAAATTAGGCCATGCGCACGGCTGTAGAAATCGCCATCGTTTAAAATTGGTGCTACAGCATCAAACAACTCGTTATTACTTAAGATGGCACCTAGTACACCTTGCTCCGCTGTTGGGCTGTGCGGCGGGATTCGAAGTGTTTCAGAATTACTCACGCTTGTTCCCTCCACTGCTTGTTTGAAAGGAATTTAGCAGGCCACATTTTTTCGTGATTGAAGTAATCAGATGTTTGGTTAGTGCCTTGCTTGGTGGCAATGTCTTGGTGCGCTTCTAGTGCAAAGGCGCACATCTGGTTCACTTCGGCTTTGAATGCATCAACACCTATGCGGTTGATGTAGCTGTCAGTGAAAAGCTTTGCGAAGTTGTTGGTGTAAGTCTTCTCCTTGGGTGCCTTGTTTTTAAGGCCTACAAGGTCTTTGCAGTCTGCCCATTTCTTCCAGAAGTAGTTGAATGCGTTTTTGCGAAGTTCAGAGTGCACAGGCGGGGTCGCAGACCCTGCATAATCTTTATTATTGTTAAGATCATTATTGTTTTCTTGGTCACTTGATTGGTCACACGATTGGTCGCTACCACCATTCAAGCCCTTTATTTCTGCGGTGTGTGGTTGGTCACTTGATTGGTCACTTGATTGGTCGAATTTTTGCCATTTTTTCCAGTTAAGGAATGTAACTCTTTGACCAACACTACGCTGACCGCGCTTTATAGTTTCACGGCTAATAATGCCAAGTTGTTCAAAGCTGGCAAGAACGCGCTTAACCTTTGAGTCATTAATGCCTTGCTCAACAAAATGCTGGCGCTTTGTGAACAATTGACCCGGGTGAAGGAACACAGGAACGCCGTCAACTTCAATCTTACGGCTCTTGTGCTGGGCATCTAATAGCATATCCAAGAACATACCTCGGGCTATTAAATCGGTATAGAAAGGCTGTTTCTTAATATCGCGCCATAGGCTTATATAGCCGTTCTTGCTGGGCATTACTCGCTGCCCCTCATGTAATTGATAGACATTGGCTTGGTTACCCATTAGCTTTCGCCTCCGCTGCCAAGATGTTTATTGTTGCATCCAGCTCAGCTATGAGGCGTTCACAATCAGCAGCTGTAAGACGTAACACCTTACCCAACTGATTGGTTCGCAAGAACACTTGGCCACCCTGGGCGGCAATGGTGTAATTGGGGTTGTTAAACTTGGTTAATTCACTCATAATTACCTCGAACTTTATGGTTCAAACCCCGCTTTTTGGTTTCCACGCCTGGCGGGGTTTTTTATTGCCTGTAACAATCACATTTTGATTTGTGAGTGTTATTGGTAACCCTTAACGTGGGCTAGTCGAAAGCGCCGACCGCATTTGTGCAATCCGCATAACGCTTTGATGAAGGTGCCTACTCCTTTGAGAATTAATACGTTACTCAAAGTGGTTGCAACTAGGCGAAGCACCTTCTCAAAACGCCCTACACTTTCGCAGTAGGCGCGGCCATGGTCGTCACCTTGGCGCCAACTCCGATGAATAAGCCCTATTGCTTACCGTTACCGATACTAGAAAGCGTTGCCGGTGCCTCGTCTTATCCGAACGTTCTCTGGCCCATGGCTTTGTCGGTTAATTCCGTGGGGTTTATAGTGGGCACCCTCATTCGCCCACAGCCAGCAGCAATAACGCTTTGAGAAAGCTTATTGATTACCCATCACACTCAGTGAATGTGAAGTCGTACCGTTGATAACCTAATAAGCCTTCTCAAAACGCCTTGTCTCTCCAAGTGTCACCTTTGTCTTTCGCCGCTAGCTAAGGTCGCTAACCATGTCCGAGTAGCCCAACACTCTTATGACTTCTGCTTCGTTTATCTGAATGTCCTCGCAACACGGAAGAGGATTGCTCAGGCGGTACATTCAGGACGTTTAAAGCGCAACATCAAACGCTTACCGCTAAATTGATTTAATAAACGCACCTAGCCAAAAGCTGTTATTGGCTAGATAAATGATCACGGCCAACTCAACCGCTAATACAATAGTTGCCGCTCGAAACTGCCAGTCGGTATTGAATAAATGCCTGAAGCTTTGACACTGGCGCTTACACCACCACACGAACGGCGAGCGCATTACGCTGCCCTCTTGTCTGGTGTGTAAGATGGCTTTGGTTGTGTGCGCTTAGGGCGCAATGGAACTACTTTGCTCATGCTTAATTTTCCTCTACTTATTAGGGGCTTTTGAGTCCCTCAAAATCTTCTTCATAGCCATTGATGATGGGCAAATGTCGGTTAATACAGATCCAAGACCTTCAAGCATTGCTCGTTGAGCTGCTTCCTCAAGACTCACGCCAAGCTCGTCTGCATGTTTTTGTAGTAGTTCTAATTCTTCGTTACTGAGCTCTATTTTTTCTTCAGTCATTATTGAGGGCCTTAAAAAGTCTTAGATGAACCCTCCTTGGGTTCTTCGTTAATGTTTTAAGCTGCTGTACGCTCTTTGCTTCCAAACGAAACAGACTCTTTTAGGCCACGCATGAAAATGTCACGAACAATTACCGCTTTTTGCCCGCCAGTGTTTTTTACCAGCGCTTCAAGCAAGTCATTAACGTCATCATCTAAACGAACTTTGACTTCGTTCTTTTTTATTTTTCTTGGGTCTGCGTACATAGCCTTTATCTCCGTATTAACTGGCTTTACTAAGTTCGACTTCTTCAACTTTGAGCTTGCCGCCCGTAATTTTTTCAAGCTGGTAAGCGCGAAGGAGCGGTATAGTCTCGCCCCATTGGGATACTGCTGCGGGCGCTATATTGATTGCGCTAGCGAGTTTTGAAGCGCTACCGAAGTGCTCAATCGCATCACTCTTTTTCACGTTAAGAACCTTAAAATATGTAAGATTTCTTAAATCTAAACCTTAACATATCTTACGTCAAGCTGTTTTAAGATAACTTAAAATTAAATTGGTGGTTTATGGATACATTTGGAAGTTGCTTAGAACGAGCAAGAAAGGCAGCTGGGTTCAAGTCCGCTGGCGAATTTGGTAAAAAACTTGGCGTTTCTCATGTCACTGTAAGGGCGTGGGAGAAAGATGAATACAAACCCAGTAGCGACAACATTTTTGAAATAGTTAACATACTGGGTTCGCATAGCTCGCTGCTTCCACGCGTGCATTACCAAAATAAGCGCGAGAAAATCCAAGTTAATGAGAACGCAGAATACTATGGTCATATTGACGCCTGGGACAGCGAGACACCACTAGATGAAGATGAAGTAGAGGTTCCTTTTTTCATGGAAGTAGAATTAGCAGCAGGGATTGGTGGTGAATATAGTCTAGAAATACAGGGTCCGAAACTGAGGTTTTCAAAGTCTACTTTGCGTAGGTGCGGAGTTGAAGCAAGTGCGGCTGCGTGTGTCAAAGTGTCGGGCAATAGTATGGAGCCAAGACTATTTGACGGTGATGTAGTTGGTGTTAATACGCTTGATAAGCGCATTGTTGATGGCAAAGTGTATGCAATAAATCACTCAGGCCTACTGAGAGTTAAGCGTCTTTATCTAATCCCAGGTGGCGGATTGAGAGTTAATAGCATTAACAGCGCTGAACACCCAGACGAAAAGTACTTTGATAGAGAGCTAGAACAAATCGAGGTAATAGGAAGAGTCTTCTGGCATACGAGCATTTGGGATTAAATTTATGAATATTAGGATATCATCATTACTAAGCGGTTTCGGCGCAATCATCGCTTTCATGTCACTCTTTCCACCTTTCCAGTTTGTGACAGGGCAAGGGGTTAAATTAAATTTAGGTTATGCATTCATATTAACGCCACCACAATACAGGTCGGGGCTAGCTTATGTGGATATTCCAGTTTTATTAACGCAAATATTTTGTGCAGCCTTAATTTTTGGCTCGCTATACTTTGCGGCAACGTTTTCAGAAAACGACATTAACAATACTTAAAAGTGGCGCACATTGCGCCGATAAATCTTTTAAAAATATTTTGGCAGATCACTGTAAAGGAAAATCCAACACGCTACAGACGCACAAAAGAACACCACTCGCCCTGAAAATGTCTTAAAATCACCATAGCTTAAATTGAACGTTTGTTTGAAATATATATCTAAACTTCTTTTCTCATCCAAGGTTTTCCATTTATCTCGCTGCAAATAAAGCACTAGCGCGCACACTGAAGCAGGATACTCTTCATTCATATCCAAAAATGAGCAGAGATACCAAAAGCCACACGAAAGCGCTAGAACACAAGCAAGCCAAACTAGAAACCCCTTATACCTAAGTAATACAACCTTTCTAATAAACGTGTAGATAGAATTATAAAAATATGTAGTGAACAAAACTTTAACTAGTGCACCAATCGCTTCGCTGAACGTCACAAATTCCCTTCCTTTTTATCTGCATCCTTGATGATTTCATAAAATAATTTAAGTTATCTTACATTTTTGTTTGACTTTAAATTTAAGTTATCTTACATTTTAGGCGTACGGTAATCGATTGGATAAAAAACATGACCTACTGCCACATATCAAATCAAATCGCGCAACATGCGAACCAGCCTGAAGTAAATGGCTTTGCTGATTTAAGCGAATGGGAACAAGAAACCATTGTTTCTACTTTGTCTGATGCTGTTTTATTCGATGAAGTTTCACTTAAATGGGCTGACTACCCTCACACCGTTAATCTTGAATTTGCATTGCAGAGCCTTCTTGAAGAAACCGAGTTCCTTGAAGAGTTGGCAGCCGCAGTGCTTAACACTAATGCCGCCAAAACGCTTTTAGTTAATCAGCGACAAGCTGAAACCAAAGGCCTAATTAAACACGCGCTTGATACCACGAATAACGCGCCAGAGGGCTACACATTAGGCGAACTATTGATGGGAAAAGCAGCATGAATCTTACTCAGCGCCAACAACAGGTTTATGACCTGATGATAAAAGGATTTAGCCAACGCACTGCCGCCAAAGTGATAGGTTTTTCAGTGCGTAGCGTTAAGCAGCACAGCGCACACATTTTCAAAAAGCTTGATGTTCATTCAACGCGTGAAGTTGTGGCAAAGCACTACATTGGCATGGGTCACGCGAATGAGAACGGAATGCCAGGCGCTGAATTACTTTCTAAAGCTGAACGCCGCGTTTACGACCAAGTTATTACTGGTGTAAGTCGCAAGCAGATTGCAGCAAACATTTTCGTATCTGAACACACTGTTCGCTTTCACCTGAGAGTTATCAGCCAAAAGCTAGGCACCAACTCAATGCTTGAAATAGTTATTAAGCACTACACAGGCGGTCAAGAAACTGAAATGAGGAAGGCGGCATGAGCAAGCAGTTTGAAAAAGAGTTTGAAGTGTTTCTTACGGCCAGTGAACTCACCAACTTAAATCGCATTTTTAACATCATTGGCGAAGAAGCGCTTAAAGCTAATTACTTCACCAAAGCAGATATTGCTGATGTTTATTCAGTTCTTGAGAAAGTGCGCATTGCTAAAGATGAAGCTGAGTGTGACGAGGTGACAGCATGAGCACAATGGCATTAATTCTAATTTGGGTTGCAGCTGGCTTTGTTGTTGCGCTTGCGGTAGCCAGATTTATGAGTGCCGGCTACGGCGAGCGTGACGACGAATGAACGCGGTATTAGTGCTGATTGCGATAGCGCTAGTGTCACTCTTCTTTATCGCTGTTATCTCAACGGTAGAAGCAATAAAGAGCATTGATTTTAACAAGTAAATTTAAAGGAAAGGACGATGAAAGATGAAGCTCAATTTTCACCAAAGCAAGATGCAGAAGCGGTATCAGTTTCAGATATGTTCAACTTAACGAAAAGATTAAAAACGGCGCTGTTGAGAAAGCTATAGAGGTAAAGGTAGACGAATTTATCAAGCGTGTTGCTGATGACGTTTTTTCTAGCTGGGGTGATTTGTCAAAGCTAATGAAAGAAAAAATGACTGAAGCAATTATGCCAACCGCTGAATCTTTAGGTGATATTCCTAAATACCATGATTTTGTCAGTAAACGCCTTAAATTGGCTGCACAGAGCTTTTATGACGACAAGCTAGTTGAGGTGCTCGATAGCGAATTGAAAGAAATTATGTCGGAAGTTCCCGATGTAATTAATTTGAGCTGGCTTGTAGAAAAAATAGTTGATGCCGCTAGGGAAGATGAGTCAGAGGGTGAAATAAGCCTTCATATAAACAAGTCCTACAGCAGCTACTGGATAGGGATAGATAAGGAAAGTGATAAATCAGAATATCAATGCGGTTTCAGAATTGGCCTTAGTGAAGACAGCAAAACAGGCAAGTTGACAATATTCTCATTAAAAGTTGATGGAGAAGACTGCCGTAAATCAATCGCTCTTGGTCCTTTCTACAGATTTGAAAAAATCCTATACAACGCTTATGTGAACAATGCTGAGTTTGCACTGGATAAGGGCAAGTTTGCAGATGACTATGAAACAGAATGGTACTACGACTAATTTAACAGCGCCCCCGAAGGGGCACACACCACGGCTGCGAAGTTTTGGACAGACAGAGCAGCCATAGCAACGAGGATGATAAACGATGGAAATCCGAACCACAAACACTAAAGGCTTATTTTGCCTTCAATGGCGTGATAGTGGCGTAAATGGCAGTGAGTATTTTACTCGCCTAGAAACTATCACCAATTCACGTGACACCGATGTAACGCTATGTCGTAAAGGTGTACCTGGCACAACGCTAAACATCGATTCTGATGCCGTAGACGCGTTTTTTGAAATGGCTAACAACGTCGATGTGCCTATTGATGTAATCAACCCTTTTCCAGCAACTGAAACAGTTCCATCGTCTGCCAAGGATGGCAACCCTATGGAGGATGCAGCGTGATTTTCGTTACTTACAAAGAGTATCACAAAGCGCTTGCAGAAAAGCGCATGTGGAAAACATTGGGGCTTCACGCAATGGTAATCAACCGCCCTACTGGTTGGAAAGTGAAAGTAATCGGTTTAGTTAAAAATATCAAAGGAGTAAGCAATCATGGATAACCAACAACTATCGCCAATTGAAATGTTTCGCCGCGACCTGCAAAAAGAAGGTTCGCGTTTGAAAGCCAGTTTGCCAGCACACTTACCATTAGAGCGCTTTCAACGTGCCGCAATGATAGCGGTTGAAAATAACATGGACTTACTAGCTTGCGAACCTCAAAGCCTAATGACCTCATTAAGTCGCTGTGCGCAAGACGGTCTTGTGCCTGATAACCGCGAAGCGGCCATGGTTATATTTAACACTAAGAGCGGAAATAACTGGGTAAAGAAAGCTCAGTATATGCCTATGGTCGATGGTGTTCTAAAACGCGCTCGCCAGTCTGGTGAAATATCCACAATTACGGCACGCGCAGTTTACGAGAACGACCAATTTGATTACTGGATTGATGAAGACGGTGAGCACGTTCAATTCAGACCCAACCTTCATGGCGATCGCGGTGGCTTTAAACTTGTTTTCGCTATGGCTAAAACCAAGTCGGGCGAGTTAATTGTTGAGCCTATGTCGAAAGACGAGGTTGAAAAAGTTCGCATGTCTTCAAAAAACCCCGACAAAGGGCCATGGAAAGACTGGTATGAGCGCATGGCATGTAAATCTGTATTGCATCGACTATCACGCCGCTTACCTAACAGTAGCGAAATTATGGAAATGCTAAAGCACGACCATGAAGGTTACAACTTCAACGATCGCGAAATGAAGGATGTCAATTCAAAGCCTTCACGCGACACCTACACCATGGACAGTTTTACTGCTGAGCGTAACAAGCTGGCCTCAATGATTGATTCAGGGCGTCAGACAGCACAAAGCATTATTGCCATGAAGTCGAGCAAATACGACATCCCTGAAGATGTACGTTCCGAAATCCTTTCTCTTGAAGCGGAGACACAAGCATGAAAATTCATAGTGATTTAGCGCAAGGTACAAAAGCCTGGCACGAACTACGTGCAAGCGTAGATGGCACCGCAAGTGAAGCGGCAGCAATACTTGGCCTAAGCAAGTACACCACGCGCAGCGAGTTATTAAAGCAAAAGGCCACTGGTGTAACCCCTGAAGTATCACCTTCACAGCAGCGCCTTTTTGATAAGGGCCATGAAGTTGAAGAGTTAGCGCGTGTAATTGCTGAGTCCTTCATTCAGGAGGAACTCTACCCAGCAGTTATCACAAACGAAGTTGAAGGCTTGAAGCTTCTAGCTTCAATGGATGGCTTAACCATGATGGGCGATCGTGGTTGGGAATGCAAAATGTGGAATGCTGAATTTGCTGAAATGGTCAGCAACGGCATAGTTCCTGATACGCATTGGCCGCAACTTGAACAGCAGATGCTTGTAAGTGGTGCGGAAAAGATTCTATTTACGGTTACTGATGGCACCGAAGAGAAGCGTGAGCAAGTGTGGTACGAGTCACAGCCAGAGCGCAGAAAGCAAGTGCTTAATGGCTGGAAGCAGTTCAAAGAAGACCTAGCTAATTATGAAGCGGTTGAAGCTGATGAAAAGGTGGAAGCAGAGCCAGTGCGCGACCTACCCGCCATTAACTACAAAATGAATGGCTTAGCACTAGAGTCAAACCTAGAAGCATACAAGCAAGCTGCCACTGACCTTGTGGCGTCATCTGAAAAGCCGCTTGAATCAGACCAAGACTTTGCCGATGCCGAAGCGCGTCAAAAGGTTTTCACTAAAGCAGAGAAAGACATTAAAGACGCATGTGATCGCGTTATGGGTGAGATTGATTCAATCGATACCTTTGTAAAAGACATGCGCTTTATCTCTGAGCAAATTCGCCAGGCACGTTTAGCTGAAGGTAAGCAAATCAAAGCGCGTAAAGAAGAATTGCGCGAAGAGATTTTAAATAAGGCTAATCAAGAAGCTTCAAAGTCGCTTAATGAAGCGATGGCAAAAGTTAACGCCAAGCTGCCTAACATAGACTTTGACCCGTTCACCGCAATGAAAGGCAAGCGCACCATCGAATCATTGCAAGACGCAGCTGATACCGAAGTCGCAAAAGCAAAAATCCAAATCAACGAGTTTGTTGAAGTGGCCATGGGTAATGCCTTGCACCTTTCTACACAAGCGCAGGGTTATGACTTCCTCTTTAACGACTGGGCCCAAATTGCTTTCAAAGCAACTGAGGACTTCAAAACGTTGGTAACGGCTCGGATTGCTACCTACCAGGCTGAACAAAAAGCCAAAGAAGAAGCGCAGCGCGAACGCATTCGCCAAGAAGAGCAAGCGAAACTTCAACGTGAAGCTGAAGCGAAAGCGCGAGCAGAACGCGAAGCCGAAGCGCAGAGGAAGCGCGAAGAACAAGCCAAGCGTGATGCGGAAGAGAAAGCGAGACTTATGCAGGGCGATAGCAAGCGAACATGCGAAGGTATGAAAGGGCAAAGTAAGTATACCTCAGTAGAACAGATGCAAGAAGGTGCAACCACCAATGAGCCAAAAGAAGAAGTTCAACCAGAACCGCAAGCGAAGCCAGCGCCTAGCGTGGTTCGACAAGAACAAGCCCCATCGCGCCAATACTCAGTAATGGAGCTTAACGCAATGGACCAGCTAGCCAAGCTAGTTGAAGAAGCCAACAAGCCTTACGCCAGCGACTTACGTGAGTTCGTTGAATCGGTTAAGGCTAACAACTTGAAGAAGGTGGCTTAGGCCACCTCTGTAACTTTTCTTACTAAAAGGTAATAAAACTTATGAGTGAACCAAAACAAACAAACGTTGATGACTTCGTAGGCGAGTTAGAAGCGGGAATTTTCAAAGAGCGTTTAGCAATCATGCTTACCGAAGCGGCACTTGGCGCCGTGATGCACAATCGTAAAGGAAAGGTGAACGTTAGCTTTGACATTACGCGTGTCAACGAGTCAGGCCAAGTAATGATTTGCGCAAACCTTAAAAACTCCAAGCCAACCAAGCGAGGCACTATCACTGAGGAAGTGAAAAGCGATACCCCAATGTGGGTAGGTAAAGGCGGCGTTATCACCATCGAACAACCCAAAGAAGAGTTAAACGGGCAATTCACTTTAATTCACAGCAGCAACTAAGGCATAACAATGAGCATGGATAAATCAGCAATTGAAAAAATACAGGAAAGCAACACGCTTTCTATCGCACGCGATCAATTAGATAAGCAAAAGCTACCTGGTCTTGTTATCGCACCTAACAACATGGAAGCGATCGACCTAGAGCGCTACATGCCAAACGCCCGTCACTTTAAACTGCGCTTTGAAACTAAAGTTATCGGTGAGTTTGTACGCTATGCAAGTGAACATGCAACAAAAGAAAGCGGCATTTTTATTGACGATGAACACCTTTCATCAAGTTGCTGCATAGACCTTGGCACGGTTGATAAACCTCTACACCAGTTTCATGGCGCGAACCTGAGACTTAAAAAGACTGCAGCTTACTCAGCTATCCTTTCAATGATTGATCGCAAGCTTAATCAAAAAGAAGCGGCTGAGTTTATCGAGGACTGGAAGCACGAAGTTGCGGAAATTCTTACCAGTGATGAAGGCACGATGACAGTCGGCCAAGCAGCTTCTTCAATGAGAAATCTATCCATTGAGCAGGCTCGCGAAGTTAATTCAAAGGTTGATGACTTTGGTTACAGTGCCAGCGCACAAGAGCGCCTTGAAGCAAAGAACAAAGACCGCCTACCCTCGTTCATCAGGTTTAATATATCGCCCTATCACGGATTAGGCTTGCGAGTGATCACGCTTCGCATGGGTGTTATTCCAAGCGGTGAAGCACCTTACATTACATTCCGAATTGTAGGGAACGAGGCGCTTAAAGAAGAATTAGCCGTTGAGTTCAAAGGCATCCTTGACAAACAGCTTACCGACTGCGATGCGCCGATTTACATAGGCACCATTTAACACTTAGCTTGATGGCCCCTTCGGGGGCTAAAGGGAAACCCATGACCACAATCATAATAAACAACAAGCCAATACGCATTCATGCAACGCTTGTAGCACGTGTTCAGGATTTACTAGAAGCAGGTGCAAGCATTGAAAAGGTACGCCAGGAGACAGGGCTTTCTTTTAAGCGAGCATCGGCATTAATCGACACTATTCAAGGTCAAGCACAAATGGGGAGAGTGGCGTGAGTAAAAGTTTAAAACAGATGGCATACGATACGATAGAGGCGCATCAAGAAACCATAGCTGGCCTACGCACACAACTAGCAAAGGCTAATGAGCGTGTTGCGGAGTTGGAGAAAGAGCGCTCTAACCTGTCAGCAAAGTATAAGAAGAATGTTTCTGTTATAGGAGCTTTTGTATCTGAATTAACAGGCAAAGTAATTATCTTGCCCAAAATGCGAACAAAAGAAGAAATAGAAAAATCGTTCAACAAATTCGCCATAGAGAAGAAGATTGAAGGTATTGAGTCCTCAATAGCGTACGCGGAAGGCAAGTCGCACTTCGTGGATGTATCAGACCTGCAAGATTACATCGAACAACTACGCAAGGAGCAAGAGTGATGAAATACAGCACCCAACTCTCTATCGGTGGCTTCCTGTTCTTTATGATTTGGTACGGGTTGGAACTAGAGCCTTTATACCTGCTTTTCACGCACACCGCCGCCATAGGCGCGATGATTTGCAAGCTGATTGAAAATAAAATTGAGGGGCAAGACAATGAGTAAGCGCAAAGCAAACACCCCAATCAAGCGCAAGCAAATGATTGCTAGAACTGCGCTTAAAAACCTTTGCATTGCCATGGTATTAGGCGAGGCAAAGTATTGCACGGTAATGAATTACAAATCGTGTAATGAAGTTAAGGTTTCTCAGCAAGTCGCTGAACTTATCGCTGGCCTTCCGTGGAAATGGTATTTCGAGTGCTCAGTAGTATGCCGTGACCAAAACGGCAAAGAGTACATCGTGAGTGAAACGGTTCATTGTGAGTCAGCTTATCGCCAGTCTGACCCAAGACTTAACGAATTTCTAAACACGCACCACAAAGCGTTTTTAGCAAAACAGAATAACCTACACGTTATCACCCTGGCATGGGTAGCCGTTCCCGCCATTGGTGACAAAGTAGATTTAGAAATTGAAACACTAGGCAAGATATACACCAAGCTAGGTGCATTTGAATACTTGTCTACGTGGGAAAATAACCAGTTGGAGGATGCGGCATGAGTGATTCTGTTTTAGTTCGCCACCAAAGCTTTAAATGCCGCCATAACAGATTCATTGTTGACCCAAGATTGAACGTTGTTGAATGCGGTATATGTGGCGAAAAGCTTAATCCAATGTGGGTTTTAGAGCAACTTTGCGGTCGAGAAAATCGAGCGGCTGACAGGCTTGAATTCCTTAATAAGCAAGCAGAAAAAGCCATAAACAAAAATCGCTGCAAGTGTGAAAAGTGTGGCGAAATGACAAGAATTCAAAGGAGCTAATCAATGACTAACCAAGAAATACTAGCGAATGGTCCTGAAGGCTGGACGCATGTTACCGATGGTGGCTTTTACTTCAAGGAAACTGAATATGAAGTTTATGGCTTCTTTAAGAATGAATGGGTCGATCATTCTTATAATCAATATTTAACCCGTTCACGCGAAGACATTGAGCGCATCGTTTATCTTGAAAGTGTATTGAAGGGGGAAGCAGCGTGAGTGAGGTTAAAAAACTTTTACTACCTGCGCTTAGACAGTACCAGCATAACGACTGCTCAGGCCTTGTTGCTGGATATGATAAGGAAGAGGCCGAGCGCATCGTTAGCGACTTAATAACGAAGATTGCTGACAAGTTAATAATGCCACACGAGAGGCAAAAGCGAGAGTGGTTTGATACATGCTTTTTAAAGCAGTTAAGTGAGGGGGAAGCAGCATAATGACTAAGCAGAAGACAGAAATTATAAATGAAGATGATTTAAAGCAAGTCACAATACGCGGCCCATACTTTATGAGCCAAGCGCAGTTGTTTGCAAAATTGGGGTTAGGTCGTTCAACCTATGAGAAGTTAACAAACCCCAGCAGTGAATATTACGACCCTGACTTTCCAAAGCCGGTAAACATATTTACGGGAAAGAAGCTTCGTTATTCATCCATTGATGTAGACCGTTATATAATGGCTCACTCTAACCTAACTGATGCGGCTTAGCTCTTCTTGAGCCGCTTCACTTATCATCTTGCACCAAAGTTCATACGCTTCTAATTGGTCGTTTATCCAATCATGCTTATTGTAAACGGCCATTACCCCGCCCAACTCATGCCCTAACATTTTCTCAGTTACATGAGGCAAAACACCCTGCTCTGATAACCGAGTTGAGATTGTCCTTCTAAAGTCGTGCGGTGTAAATGCGCGAAAGCTTTCATCAATATCTAGCATTTTCAGCCTAAGCCTGATCACGTATTTCCTTAAAGCTGGATGGGTAACGCAAGTGCCAAGGTGTGCGCCAGGTATTAAGTAGCCGTTATTACCGTAGGTTTCATCAAGTTCCTGAATGATACCTTTGGCTTTTTCTGGTATAGGTCTTCTTAGCTCCTTGCCTGTCTTACTTCGTTCTGGTGGCAAAGTCCAGATGCCTCGCGCCAAATCAAACTCACTGCGTAAGGCTTCACGTATTTCACCGTTACGCGCACCGAAGATAATTAAAAGCTTTGTGCAATTTTTTATCGCCGGCGTTGCGCGTGACTTGTTGATCATCGCCCACAACAATCCAACTTCGTGCATCTGCAAATTGCGCTGCCCTTGCTTTGGCTTATCCCCTACCGCACTTATCTCAAAATCAAGCACGGCTGAGCCGGTAATATAGGAACGGGAGCGCGACCAACGCAAAACAGTCTTGACCAGTTTAAGGACTTGACCAGCATTAACGCGTGATGTTTTTTCCGCTACGTTATCAAAGAATCTTATCCACTCTTCACGCGCTGCGGTTTGCACATCAACAGTAAAGTTTTTATCAAGTAAGTATATAGTTGCAGTGCTTTTGTACTGGCCTTGCGTTTTAGGCTTTAAAGTGGGCACTTTTATTTCAAGCCACTTCTGAGTGCAGTACGCAAGTGTTACTTTCTGTTTGACTTCCACTTCTGGCACCTTCGGATCAAAGCCTTCATAAAGCCTTCGCCTTAGTGATATGAGTTTTTCCCTCGCCTCATCAAGTGAGTATTCAGGGTAAGTACCCATAGTCATTCGCTTTTGTTCGCCTTCAAAGCGATATCGAAACACCCAAGTAAGTTTGCCTTTAAGTCCGCAACTAATGTAGAGTCCATCCCTATCGGGAATGATTTTAGTGTTTTTGTTTTTCTTTCCGTGTAATGCCTGAAGCTTAGATTCCGTAAGGGCCATAGTTAAAAATATCATTCGACACATGAGTCGCGATATTTCGACACAGCTTCGAAACATAATCAAGTTTTTAAAAAGCGCATTTGACGAGAAAATAAAACGCAACAGGGCGATCAGATGAACAAAGCTAGAGAAAACAAGGGCTTCATGCACAAAAGTAGCATTTCAGAGCATAATTACAACAAAACATTTCTTTGGCACGTTTTAGAAACCACTCCGTATTTAAAGGTCTAGAGCCTAATTAAAAAATGATTCAGCACAACTTCGACACATTTTTAAAAAATCGACTCAGATCGCAATAACCCCACCCCACTTAACACCACAACAAAAAGTGCTATACTTTTACTTCATTCCATTTTCGAGCTTTACCGTGATACGCGACAAAATAGAAAGCTACTTTAAACAGGCCATGATAATTTTATTTATCTGCGTGTTTGTGCTGCTTCCTATTTATATCGGTGTCACCAACGTACTTAATCATTAAGCTTGTTGTACTTCAGGTTGAAGCGGTCGATTTCAGTTTCGATCTGCGCTTCCACTTTTTCTTGGCGTTCCTTGTCTTCTTTTTCTTTGAAGTGATCTAACCGCTTGCGTAGCACCTTCAATTTCTTCTGAGTGCGCTTTGCATCGGTAACAAGTCGAAGCTTGTCTTTATTTTCCTTTCTAAAGTCAAGTCTCTCTTTTCCTCTCAATGATTCAAGTTCAGCTTGTAGCGTTTCCACTTCATCTAGTCTTTCATAGAAGGTGTTGCTGTCACCGTGATCAGTAGTTTCACCATAGAAGCGGCGAACAAATGGTGTGCGTGCTGGCTCAAACTCGCCTTGTGCGCCTCGCGCAATTGTCTCTGATGTATTGAGAACGAAGCGAGAAGCACCACTACCGATATATTCAAGCATGTAGCGAACAGTTTCAGGATGAACATCAATTAAGCCGCTTTGGTATTCACTACCACCAGTCGCTTCATTGAGGCCCATTGCCACTTGCTTGTAAAACTCATTGGTAGATTTAAAGCCGCTGCCAGCATCTGATTTTTTACTACCGTAGTTTTCGTTTGCTTCACTATAAATGGCGCTGCCAAAGAAGTTACTGTTCGTTGCCAGGTCTATAAACGGCTTGCCAATTTGCGGCATGATAGTTTTAACGCCAGTTTCTAACGCGTCACCACCTTCAGATAAACCAATAGGAAGGAATGAACCCATTGCAGCTTTGGTAAGGAACCCAGCATTATCAGAAATTTCACCACCGCTTATGATTGACTCTGCAGCGGTACCGAAGTTAGCGAAAATGTTATAGCCGTATGGCATTGGGAATGTCACATACTCATTACTGCCAGGTAGCATCAAAACAAAGTTACGCTCTTTTACATACTCAGGTACTTTATCCCAATAGCTTTCACCATCATCATCTTCACCGGCAATAAAGCGATTCATTAGCGCCATGCTAAAGCCTATACCGGCCATCGCTATTCCTGCTTTCTGTGCAAGGTTTAGCTTTCTTTCACCGTTTACGGTTTTGAATGTGCCAATTGCGCGAGCGAAGTTTGCCGTGCCTTGAATACCAGCGTTAGCAAATAAGTAGAGTGAGTTTAACCACGTGCCCGCTTGCCCTTTACGGTTGAAGTTCACCGTTAAGTTTTTGGCTACTACTGCGGCTTGGTGTCTGCTTATGCCTGCATCGATAGCGTTTTTGTAAACCGATAAGCGGATAGTGTTCTCAACTGCAGAGTTATAATCCTCGATGAATTTCAATGCAGCCTTACCATGCTTTTTTAATCCAGGCTTGCTTTGCAGTTTCATCATTTGTTGAAGGTCTTTACTCTGCGTTTCAATGTCCTTCATATCAAAGTAGCCAGTTTTAGCGCCAGCCTTTCTAAAGTCATCGAAAATCTGTGACCACTCTGTATCAGTTCGGTTTTCACGTAGCGCACGACGAATACCGGCCAATGCTTTAGGCATATCACGCAATACATTTTTAGTAAGCGCTTTTACATCAACACCTTTTAGCTTTCCGTCATCTACATCACTTTCAGCTGCTAGGTTATACAGTGCGGTTTGAACGTCACGCGTAACGTTAGTGATCAAGAACTCAGGGTTTGCAGAGGTAGCCATCATAGACAAGAAGCGGTTCACCGTGCCTAGTGCTTGGGTGATACGGTTACCATTATCAACCCCGACATTTTTCATTTGCATGGCTAAGACTGGATCATCAATCTTGATGTAATACTCCATCCCATCACGTTTGGTAGCGAACCATTCTGATTGAGGATTGCTAGACAATGCCGACATTTTTTCTTTAGACATTGGCACCATCTTAATTTTACCGTCTGGTCCTTTCTTTCTTTCTAATGGACCTTCAGTAGTGTAAGCGCTCCAAAGTTCAGGGTTCGGTGCTTCCTCAATTAAATTGAGTAAGGCGTTACCCACTTCATTTTTATGGCCGCGGGTAATAGCCTTTTGAGTATCTAGGTAAGCATGAAGTAACGGGCTTTCAGCGCGAGACTTACGGCCAAGTGCTGCAATGCTTTCTTTACCTTTGATATTAAAGCCCATACCCGTTCCTTTGGGTTTGCCGCCTTCGTCTTTGGCTTGCCCTTTTAACGGTACGTAGTATTGATAGTTATCTTGAAAGCCTGAGAACGTTTCTTCATCAATAAGGCCCTGTTCAAACATTTGCTGTGTGCGTTCGTCAATCATTTCGCGAACACTTTGTTGCAGTTCGTTGTATATTCTTCGGCGAGGATCACGGTTTACAGCATCAAGAATGCGGCGTGCTTCATCATCGGTCATTCCTGAACCGGCTGTCATTTCCTCGTCCATACTGTGAATGTGCGCGTTTCGTTCTGGCGCGTGCAAGGCATATAAGAAAAGGTCTAGCTCTTCTTGCTTAATATTATGCTTTGCCATTTTTTCGGCCATTGGCTCTAGGTACTTTTCTGCCAACTGCCTGAAGTCTTCCTCTACTTTTCCATAGTAAAGTGACTCTACACCGTAAACGTCTGCTGAATCTGAAATATCGATGCCAGCTTTACGAATGGTATCTTGCGCACGCTTAACGCGGTTGAACTTGTCTTGAATAAAACGTAATGCGTTATCAGTCCAGGTTTCCTCTGGCATGGTAAACGGTGCAGCATCATCGGTTGTGCGGAATAGTGTTTCAGCAGGGCTTTGACTTGGGCCATTTTTAGCCGCCGCTCTCGCCTGCTTCAGCACATAGAATAAATCACTATCGGTAACTTTTGAAAGCCCAGGCAAACCAACTTTACGCAATTTATCGCGAACCATGCCTACTATCTCACGCGCCAAACGTTTAACGGATGGCTTGTTGCTTTGCTGCAGGTGCGCTAGAAGTTCATCCATAAGTACGCGGTTTTTCATTTCCTGCGGCATATTGGTTTTGTCTAAACCTTTGATGTATTTCTCTAGGTTAATGCCGTGGCGCTTCGCTGTTTCGCGCAATCCTTTCAGGCCACCGTTAGCAATAAATAGCGAGTTAAGCTTTTTGGTAATGTCATCGCCAAACAGGTTTTTAATGCCTAAGTGACCATAGGCCTCATGGAAAAGCGTTGTTTCCATATCAAGTGCGCTGGTATGCTGATCTAAAACCACATGGACTTTGCCTTTATGGAATACGCCTTTTACTTGATACTCTACGCCCTGGGCTTTTGCTGCATCTTTTATTTCGGTAGGAAGATCATCATACGAAGAAACAACAGAAACGTAGTTCTTACCCGCACTAGTAAGCCCTTTAACGAATCGACTGACGATTTCATTTGCATTAGAACGACTGATGGTACGCGTATTGGTGTTACCAGTGACAGTGCCAGCGTTGAGCGCGAATAGTGGCGGCTCAATATCATCATCGGCGTTTTTAGGTTTATCTATAACGATTGTTTTTGTATTTACATTCGTTGAATTGATAGCCTCTTTAAATGCGCCTTCTGGCAATGGCGCCTCTTCTGCGCCAACTGCATCAAGCCACTCTCTAAACTGTTTGTCTACTTTGTTAGAGCGTTCCCCAGCCATGCTACTTGTTACAGCGACCAATCTGCCGCCAGGCTTCAAGAACCGATAAGCATGTGCAACATGCCTTGCCTCTTGCCCTTTAGAGAATGGCGGGTTCATTATTATGCGGTCATAACCTGAATTAACGCCACGCTTTTCAACACCGGTTAGTTCGCTGCGAGAATAATAACGAGTTGGGCCCACTGAATTTCCGTCTTCATCAACCAGTCTTACTCTATCGCGACTACTGCCGCGCATAATGCCGCGAACACCGTCTTTAGTTTCAAATATATCGCCAAAGGTGAAGGAAGTGCTAGGGCTCATGGTTAAGAAGTCGGCGCTTGTTGGGCGATAACCCTGCTCAGCGAGATATTCACGTAAGCCATGTGCTAGTTCGTTGGTGTCAACATTGTCTTTACCAACAATTTCAGCCGCTGCATCAGCCAAGCTACCTACACCGGCGCTTGGTTCAAACACGCTCATGCCTTCTTCAATGTCGGCTAGTTCAATAACTTTCTTAGCGACTATTGGCGTAGAGTTAAAGAAGTCGTTTTCTTTGTATTTGCCTTGAAACTTGGAAAGCTCAATTTGCTTTTTAACTTTGTTGTTGGTGTTTGTCGGCTGTGCGCCACGCGTTATAGCATCATATTCCAGTAATGCAGCGCGAAGCATAGGCGTAGAAGTAATGCCCATTCTTTGAAGGCGGTTAAAGTCTTTTGCTACGTCTTCATAGTAGGCGTTTTCAGCATTGGCTTTTATGAACTCTCTGAACTTAGAAAAGTGTTTATGATTGGCGATATACATGCGCGTGCGGCTGTCTTTTTGCTTTTTCATTTCCGCTTCAGCATCAGCAAGTAATTTTTTACCTGCCATTGTATAGCCTTTCGTGTCGGCCATTTTGCTAGCTACACGTTTCACCATATCGGGGTACATGCGCGTAAGTGGGTATTCTGCAAACCTTACTTTTTGCTCAGACGTTACACCCTCTTTCCATTTAAGACCGCCAGCCATGCCGCCTTCATAGCGAGTTTCAACAAGTTCTTTATCGGCGTTGTGGCGCAATCCATTCCATAGTGAGGTAAGTAAATCGCGCTCGGTGCCGCTAGATAACTTTGTGATGTATTTAGCTGTACCATCTTTAATCGCTTTGGCGATAGCTTTAAGTTCTGCGGCTTTAGCTAATTCACCTTCAGCGTTTGCAATGGCGTAACCTGCCTCGCGTGAACGTTTTGCTGTATTGGTTTTACGGTCAGTGTTAAGTGATTCGTTAGCGCGTTCTTCTATGCGATCGGCTAACTCTTCAAGGCTGGCTGTTTTATCTTTCGATACCTTTGTCTTTTCTACGCTTTCACCTTCAAGCACTTTTAGAAACTCGTTGCGAGCATCTTCAGTTCTAAATTGAAAGCCTGGTATCGCACCCTGTTTATTATAAGCAGAGTAATAGCCACCCAACTGCTTGGCTTTGGTGTTTAGTTCAGTGTAAAGATCACGGTCCACGCGATCAGCTAAAGACACTATGAATAATTCATGGCCTTTTTTACTGTGTGTGGTTTCGTGTAACTCGTAATTAACGTCACCGTCTACCGCGCTAATTTGCTTAGTTTCACGCTGGGCTTGTTCAGCTATTCTTTCATCTGCGTGAAGTCTGTCATATTGCGCCCATTGCTCTGGCGTGAAGTCATTCGATAAACCATTTCGCACCGCGTTCCTGAAGTCTTCAAGTGTTTGCGGGTTGCTCATTCCTTCGATACGCTTCTTGCGTTCACTGATTGCGTTATCAGTTTCAGCTTTGCGCTTTTTCATATTGTCGCGGAATTGCTCGTTACTTAGCCCCTCAAACTTTTGCTTGATAGAGTTAAAGCGTGCTTGTTTACCAATACCTGAAATAGAAAGCGTACCGCTGTCACTAGCAATAAAGCCAAACTCGGTAACCATCTGCTCATAAGATGAGTCAACAAGTTCGCTCTTCTTCATTCCTGAGTCATGCCAGCCGCGATAAAAATTATCTTTTATTTGTGCAACAGTGTGCGAGCCAATAAATTCTTTTACTTCGGCTTCGTTTTCGATAATGGCATTCATTACTGATTTAGCATCATCAACCGTCAGTGATTCATCGGCCTTACTGTATCTATCCCAAAACGCTTGGCGCTTTTCGTGAACTGGCTTGTTGTCTTCTTGTTTTGGCGCTGCCGTTTCTTTTGGCTTTTCTTGTGAGCCTTCAAGAATAGTTTTTGCGCGTTTAGCCAAGTTAGACCGTGAACCAACCACTTTCACTAGGCCACCCATTTTATTGAGCGCCTTATCTACCGATTGAACCAAGTCTTTTGCGTCAGCCTCGCTCATGCCATCAAGAATGGTTTCCATTTTCTTGTTAGCAAACTTTCGGGTTTCTTTCGCGAGCTCATTTCGACCATCAGCAATATCAGCGGCAATATTGCCAGCTAAGCGGGTAAACTCGTTTCTATCCTTTGCCTTTTTGCTGTCCGCTTCTTTTTGCGCCTTTTGCTTTCTCTGCGCGTCATTCATTATCGCTTCAACGGAAGAGGCAATTCGTTTGCGCATGCGATCAAGTTTATCGACTTCGGTTGTAAAGGCTTTGTTGTTCTTCTCGGCTCGCTTGTTGTACTTGTCAGTGTCTAAATTATCGCGACCTGAAACAATCCAACTAGGGTTGTTTTGACTGCGTATAGATTCGCGGCGAGTGAATTGCGCTTGTTCATTCAGATAGTTTTCAGTTAACTCTTTTGCTTTTCGCTCTGGCGTATCAAGCAAACCCTTGTCATTCAATTCATTAAGAATGTCATCAGCAGCGCTATTTAATTCAGCGTTAAAGTCACGACCACGCCCTAAATGTGTAGTGCGGTTATAGGCTTCCTCAACGTCTTTACTAATGGTGGGAACGGTAACGCTTACGCCGTGGGTTTCTTTTTTGGTTTCGGCTGGCGGTGATGTGAGTTCGGCCTTCCTCGCCTTAACAGCAGACTCAACTTCCCTAATTAAGTCAACACTGCTTGTATTGTCTTCCTTAACGTTTTTAACTTCTCTGTCTAAATCAGCATCATTTTTTAGATACTTGATTCGAGATAATATGCCCTTTCTATTTGCTTCATCAGTTTTACGCTGAATTTCAGGCGAGACAAATGAACCTTCGGTTACTTCGCTTTCTGCGCTTGCTTGCCCATTTCCACTAACTGCGGGTCGTTGTCCTTCTCCCCGATCTCCTGCGCCACTTTGCCCAATAGGTTCAGGGTTTTGGTCGAGTAAGCTTGTTTGGGCTTCTGCTTGTTGATCTGTTTGTTCATTGGCTTCATTTGCCTTTCCTAAAAGTTGTTCAGGCTTGACGGTTTCTAGCTCGCCGCCAAATAAATCATCGCCACCAGTTGTGTTACTGGCTAGTTCAGCGTAGCGGCTTAACGCTTCTTTTACGCGTTGTCGGCTGCGCGGCTTGGTGAAGTTTTCACCACCATAGAATATACCAAGAACGACTTTTGTTGTAGGGTCAATGTCACCGGCAAACAAATCAGTTTGCGATACCATTTCACTAAGTTTCTTACCTTCAGCGCGAGAACGGCGTACCAGGTTAACCGCGTCAATAACGTTAGTCGTAATATCAACATCGTCCTGCGTTGCACCTGCTTTCTTAGCTGCTCGCATCTTGGCCCAATCGCCTGAAGCATCAAGCAATGCGCCACCGATAGATTTAATGTCGTTATCAGAGCTTTCAAACAGGTCATTAACCAACTCTGTATTTTCATACGCATTGGCAATCATCGCGGCTTCTACGCGGCGGCGTCCGTCTTGTGAAAGCATACCGCTGCTATCAATCATGCTTGCCTGTTCTGATTGACTAACGGCACCTTGCATAAACTTGCGAACAAAGTCACGGTTCCCAGCTGCAGAAACATCACCGCCTTTAAAGTCTGCAATGATATTGCCAATCGCTTTGGCGTCAGCCTTGGCGGTTTCAGACGCACTAAGAGAAAGCGTACTACGCTCATTACTTTCTTTGGTGTAGTCAACTAAGTCTTGATCATTCATCTGCGTGCGGCGAATACGAGCAAGGACAGGTTTTTCAAAGCCTGAAACATCATAACCCTGTTCGATTAATGCGCTTCTGTACTTATCTGCTTTACCGTTTTGATACGCACGCTTTAATGCCAGGCTTCGCCCGTTTCCACTTTCAACAATGCCACTATCACTAATGATAGGTGCACCATCACCAGTTGTAGCGCTCTCGCCCAACAAGGCAGGGTTTAAGTTATTAGCAATGCTGTTAATCTGAATTTCAGAGGAAGCACGCGTTCTATCACGTGGCTGTAGTGTTTGTGGGTAATCAGGGTTTACGCGACCATCATCAGTGTTAGAGGTAACAAGTTGATCAGCGTCCACAATAGCGTATTCAACTTCGAGTTCTCTTCCATTTGGCGTGTAAACTTTGCTGCGTGTAGATTTCTTAGGTGCTTCACGTTTCTGTGCTGGTTTGGTTGTGATAGTAGGTTGCGTTTGCTGCGCTACATTTTCTGGCGCCGTAACTTGTTGCTCGCCATCAGTCACCCAAGCATAACCGCCATTTACTCTAATAACTTGCGGGTTTAGACCTTGTTCTTTGGCTTGGCGAAACTCTTTGGTTAATTCTGCTGCGCGGCGTCCACCAAACGGCTCACCGTTTCGCTTAACTTGAACATTGCGGCCATCTTCACCGTAGATAATATTTTTCTGAGGTAAAGCCGGAGCGCCTTGATAGTTTTGCGCTTCTTTCTCTAGTTGTCTGCGATTAACTTCATTACCTGAACGAGCTTGCTGTTGTTGCCAGTACGCATCACCGGCCGCATTTTCGTTTTGCGTGCTTTCTGGTTGCAAGCCAGGTGCGTAAATAACATCATCAAAAGGAAGTGCTCTATTTGATGCTTGACCAACGGGGTCAGCAAACTCTTGCGCCTGCTGCATTGGCCTACCGTCTTCACCGATAATAGTATCAGCGCGATTAGGCAAGCCGCGTGGCCGTTCAAACTCGCCATCAATAATAGGTGCTTCTAATGCTGCACCAACGGGAACGGAGCTAGGCGTTTCACGGTACTGCTCATATTCACCAGTGAAAGTATATGGTGTTATTTGGCCGCGATACGGGTATGCCGTATCATCATTTTTACCGTATTGCCAATTAGTTTGCGAATCACCTGCGGTTTCACCGGGTATAATTTCAATCTCGTTACCTGTAACCGCTTGGTCTTGTGCTGGCCCTATATCTGCAAACGGGTCAGGAATAACACTTTCAGCACTGGACGCACTTTGAGTTAGGTCGGTTTCTTCAATGTCGCTAAGCTCAGGTCTTTCGCCGCGATATTTGTCATAAGCCGCTTTACCAGCTTCTGTACCGGTGCGAATAGTGCCGCCCACTAATGCGCCGCCCACAAATGCTTCATCAAGGTTTTCAATTTCATCCAGCGACTTGCCTGAACCCCATTGCGCTAACGCTTCTTGACCAGTTTCCGTAGCACCTTCGCCCAGCATTGATTGACCAACGCGCTTAACGAATTGCTTGCCTTCACCACCAAACACACGCCCTATAGCGGTTTCAACACCTAAGCGCTCTAAGCCAGCTTGTCCAAAGCCTGAAGCGGTTGCACGCCACGGCTGCTTGTTATCTTCAGGCTGCGCTTCATAAGCTTCATTCGATAAACCGCCACCCATTGCAAATAGACCTGCAGGGCTCAACGCTGTTGCCATCATTGGCACTGACTGTGCGGTCATTTCACCCACGTAGCTTGCAGCATCCCCAATAGAGTCAATATCTTTATAGGATGCAACACTTGGCGTATAGGCTTTTTGCTCTTCAATGTTTCGCGCAATGCCTTCATCTGCCCAACGAGAAAGCGCACCACCTTGACCAATGGCACGACCTAAAGCGTTGGTTTGCTCTTCTTGTGGCACACCAACATCAGTAAAGCCTTTTACAGCACGGTAGCCAAGCTCCTGCATTTTATCGATACCAGCACCAAGCGCCGGCATAATACCCGACTCACTTTGTTGCGCATCGGGCAAGTCTGCAAACGGGTCGTTCTGAGTGTCAGGAAGATCAGCAAATGGGTTGTTTGGGTCGATAGCCATTTAATACCTACAGATTAATTTGGTCTTGTGGAACGCCCATTTCTACTAGGCGTTGAATGACAGCATTGCGATCTTTCCCGCTTTGAATTGCTGCTGCGGCTTGCTGTATTAGTTGGGAATACTGGTTAGGGTTAGGACTTGGTTGCGGTGTGCCTTGACTGCTTGGATCTGATTGGGTAAAGCTAGAAACAAGCTCATTTGCCATCTTATCGATAGCCTGCTTCTTTTGCTCTGGCGTATCAAACATCATGTCATCACCTAGCGCACTAGAAGCTAACTTATAAGCCTCCACTCTCAGTTCTTGCGGTGATTTTCCTCGGCCATACATTAGCCACTGCTCGAACTTTTCTGGCCCTAATATTTGTCGCGTATAGTGAAGCTTTTGCACTTCGGCTGGAGGCTGATTGCCCTTGCCGCCTTGTGGCGCAAAATAATTTTCTAGGCCACTGCGTACCTTATCCATTGAGCCGCTTGCTTTCATGCGGGAGGCAAAGTTACCCATTACAGCGGCTTTACCAAACAATTCATCGGCGGTAAATGTCTTGTCGGGGTCGTTGGGGTCAATGCCGCGCATTTCGCTGATGTATGAATTATATGTACCCTTATCGGTGGTTACGCGAACAGGCACCTTGATCGAACCGTCTTGTTGCTGTACAAAGTCTAGGATGGTTATGTCTTTTATTACTCCATCATTGCGCCCTTTCATTTGCCCTACATTTCTATTGAGCTTAGGCTTAAACAAGCGGTTGGCACTAGAAACAATTCCAGCATTATCGCCTAGTTCAATTGCCATATTTAAGTCAGTTATCGCATCCATTCCCTCTCTGTCTTGAAGCAGTTCAAGATCGGTTCCTGCGAAACTCCTGTCGCGAGCAAACCCCTCATAATCCTCTGCGGCATAATAGGCTTTTGCGCGTTCAATTAGCTTTTGCTTTTTCCTGTCTTCATCCTTGTAGCCTTGATTGGTCTTTGCTGCACCCAATTTGAAATCATTAATCTCATTTTGCGTTTCTTGTCCGTCTACGCTTAATTGCTGCCCTCTAACCTCTAAACCGCGCATTGTGTTGCGATACTTGGTAGCCGCTGGCAAATCGTTTACTTGGTTTTGCAATATCTGTGTATTTAGCCCTGCTGTCTCCATATTCGCATTGTGACTTTCTTCAGCCATATTCATACGACGATTTTGCAAGCCAAGCTGTGACCGCCTAAAGTCACGATTGTCTTGCTGGTCATAGTATTGACTCATCATGCCAAAGCCTTGGCGAAAACCATCAACGATACTCATTAGAACAACTCCGATAAAAGTAAACCTGCGGCTAGACCTATGCCGCCACTAGCCAATGCTGAAGCACCAATTGAAGCTGCACCTAGCCCCATGTTACTAGCCATGGTTGCACCAATGGTAGCGCCTGTTGCTGCGCCCGTACTGGCATTTGTTTTCTTCTGAGCGCTTTCAGCTTGTTTGATATTTTTATTAGCAATGTTGCGGTTGTTTTCATCGCTTGCGCTTTTACTCAAACCAGATATAGCTTGTTGCTTTTTGCTAGCGCCGGTATTAATTAAGCCGTACATACTGAGCCCCTGTTAGTTATCTACCATTAGGCCGCGCACTGACGAGCCACCGGTTACCATGTTCTGTTTCATATCTGCGTTTGCCAGTCGCGTATTATTTTTGGCGTTAGCGGTTGCGAGTGCTCTATCCATGTCTGACTGACGCGTGTTGAAGCTGCGTTCCTGCGCGGTCTGCTGTGTACCGTATCGCTGAGAAGCGAGTGCCCCAGCACTAAATTGCGGATTGGCAAATGAAGCATTAATGTTTGTGCCAATACGGGAAAGTTGTTGATCAAGAAGCTCACGCGAAGTGGCGAGATCCATCATACGTTCTTCGTATGGCTGGAAGCGCTCTTGATAATCGGCGTACTGGCTTCTGATTAATTGCGCATACGTTTTCGACGCATATTCATCGTCTCTAGGGTCTATGCCACCTAGTTGATATTGACCGCGAGCCCTAAAATCTAACTCGGTCATTACATCGTCATAGGCTCTTTTAAGGTAAGACATTATGCGCCACCGTTATTATCAATGTAGTTGAGGCCGTATCGCGTGCCCGCACCAACAACAGCACCGGCTAGCTGCTGGTTGTCTCGTCGGTTGTTTAGTGCAATACCAGCATCATTGCTTGCTTTACGCGCTGAGTTCGTCGCTAAATCACCATAGCCTTGAACCGCTTCAGTCTCTTGACCTTGCCCCATTCTGACAATATTAGAAATGCCGCTTACATAGCGGTTTTGCTGACCAACCTGAGCTTGGTTCATGTTGTCGGCTTTGGTTGTCGATTTGGCTCTATCAAGCTTAGAAAGGTTGGATTTGAATGCGCCTGAATTTGGATTTAGGCCACCGCTCACCATTGCGCGAGAAGTATCACGAACAGCGGTAGAGAACTGGCTTTCAACGGGAACGGCCGCTAAGCCAGCAACTTGATTGTATTGCTGACCCGTATTCATGCGGTCAACGTCTTCCATGAACGCATCTTCAAAAGGACGGTATTTATTTAGATAGTCCTTCCACTGCATCATTGCTACATCAGCTTGTGCCCGTTGCTCAGGTGTTTCTTCAATTTTGTTATCGCCACCGCCACCCATGTTAGTAAACCTCTTTTTGATAAATCGTGTAATCGTTACGCTGCCCTATTCGCTCATAACCAAAACGAGCACCTAGCTTGGCAAAGCCCTTGCGCTTAGTTTCAAAACGTATAAAACTCATGTTTGCTGATTTCGCCATATCAAGAACAAGTTGGAAGTATTTGCCCACGCCTTTCTGAGCCCGATGAATACCCACCCAAACAAGCATTCCTGAACGGGCTTGATGGTCGATTATGGGCTTTATTATGATTAGCGTTTCTTTGGTTGTGACAGGCACGGCATCGCCGCTCTG
>Ga0208015_1000114_pt1 | contig 55246 bp, 53 predicted proteins | sample 26BtaG_FD_184101 | JGI IMG/M metagenome (GOLD analysis project Ga0208015, IMG submission 184101) | Marine viral communities from Cariaco Basin, Caribbean Sea - 26B_WHOI_OMZ_CsCl (SPAdes) (version 2) | ecosystem: Environmental > Aquatic > Marine > Oceanic | place: Caribbean Sea: Cariaco Basin... | reverse complement strand
AGCCGTTATTGAGCAAGTAGAACCCACTGTGAAGGCAGCAAACAGCATCCTGATGGACTACGAGAAGGCTAGATTGGATAAAAACGTTGCGGAAGCGAGCTATGACACCCTTAAAAAACGTGTTGAGCCTTACCTAGTGGCAATTCAAGGTTTAAATCAAGAGGAAATCGCTAGATTGAATGAAGCAATGCAGCTAGAAAGCCGTAAAATCGCCATAGAGAGAGTTAAATATGAAAGGGCTAGGTATCTATCAAAATAGAGAATGAAGGCTGTTAAATCTAATTACGTAGGCATATAGAGTGGTTTCTATACCTCATTACTAAGGTTAAAGAAAAATAAAATCAATAGAATGCTAAAAAATTTATAAATTTTAAAAAACCTACTGCTTTGGATGAAGTCAAAAATAAACTGATAAATAATTTTGAAAGTGTTGATCGATTATCTGATCCAAAAGAGAACAAAAAAGCCTCTGATATTTCGAGGTAACTAGGGCTTTTTTCTTTTATCTTTTCAGTTAGTAAAAAAAATAAGAAAATGCTTTTAATGCTTTTAATGCTTTTAATAGCTTTTAAGCTCGCTGTAGCCCTTACTGTTACTGACTTTCAGACCCCATTAAAGGACGTTTAGTTACCCATTAAAGGACGTTTAGTTACCCATTAAAGGACGTTTAGTTACCCATTAAAGGACGTTTAGTTACCATTAAAGGACTATTTATAATTTGACCTTTAGATGACTTACTGTAATATGTCATTAAATACTTATGGATAAGATGGTTATGCACACTAAAAAAAACCTAGTCGTAAAAACTAATCAACTGAATCAGGCATTACAAACTTTATCATTGGCTGAAGTGCGAATTATTCAACTAGCCATAGTTGATGCTAGAGAAACAGCCACAGGATTAAGTACAGACAAGCCGTTACGAATTGATGCCACTCGTTATGCAGAGGTATTTGAAACTACACGGCAAAATGGCTATAAACGCATGAAAGAAGCTGAAGAAACCCTATTTAATAGACGTTTTACCTACCTTGATGATAATGGTAAGCCGATTAAAAGCCGTTGGTTGCAGCAGGTACAATATCATGATGGTGAGGGCGCAATAGAAATAGTATTTACTCTTGCTGTTGTAGAAGGTATCAGCCGTATCAATGGCTTAGAACAGTTTTTTACCTCGTATTTGCTAGAGCAAACGACACAGTTTGATAGTGTTTATTCAGTACGCCTTTATGAGTTATTGACGCAATGGCGCACAGCTAAAAAAACACCATGTTTTGAGATAGGGGTTTTTAGAGACCAGATGGGGCTAGGAATCAATGAATACAAAGCGATGTGTGATTTTAAGAAACGTGTTTTAGACCTTGCTACAGATGAGATTAACAAAAAATCGGATCTTAAAGTCAAATATGAGAACGTAAAAAAGGGACGCAAAATTATAGGTTTTACTTTCACTGTTCATGAAAAGCCAAAAGCTAAGACTGATGTAGTTAGTAAGGAGCGCGACGCCAGTACAGCAGATATGTTCACGGTTGATGGACTGAATGATAAGCAGCTAGGGCGTATTGCTCGTAACCCTGCTTTTATGGCGGAATACAATCATTTAGTAAGTCCTACCAGCCTAGCTGGACAGTCACAACAAGGATGGGAATTTGAAATGATTAACCGCCTTAAAAAAGACCCTACACAGTTTAATAAACGTCCTATCAAAGAATATCTTGAATACTAGGTCTGATGAGTGTGTTAGATGGGTTCGGTTCCCTAGTAAGGACTTGAACCTTTGGCTGTGGGCTATATACGATAGTAGATACAGCCATCAAGATTATGACAGTGTACTTGGTGGTGTACATGAACTGAGCTATTCTAATATAAATATTAACTAAAGGCGCTCTGCTAACAAATTATGATAAATACTATATTTACATCAAAGATTGATTTTTGGTTGGCGTTTTTAATATTGGGTTCTAGCTTACTACTCGTTTTGGTGCCTGTATGGGAATGGATGTACAACAATAGTTCTATTAAAAGAATAATATTTATAAGCCTTTTTACCATACCAACTGCGTTACTGCTATTGGTACTGTTTTTTAATATAAAGTACACTTTGACAGCTGACACATTGTTAGTGAAAAATGGTTTTTCTACTCAGAGTATCTCGTTAGAAGACATTACCCATATCACTCCTACCAGTAATACTTTATCTGCTCCAGCACTGTCTTTAGATAGGATTGAGATAAGATATGAAGGTGGTAGCATAGTGATATCACCAAAAGACAAAGATAGGTTCTATCATGCAATACAAGAACGTGTACCAGCATTAAAAACCGATGATAATAATGGGCTGATAAAGAGATAGCCTATAGTTCGATGCGCTATACAGGCATCAATGTGGTAGGTATATGAGACACCTCGGAATTTTAATACTCTCTAAGATTGTTGGATATCAAACAATCCCAGCGTGGTTCAGCATATGTATCAAAAAAACATTTTTTATTAGGAAAGGCCATGCTGCTTAGTTTTATTGCGCGCCATAGCACATTAATTATGCCAGTTTGTGCAATTATGGGCTTTGTTTTTCCAAACTTATCCAATGCAGTATTGGTATATTTACCCCAAATATTGTTCTTCTTGATGTTTTTTACTTTACTAGGCATTGACCAATATGCACTTTTAAAGCGTATAGCGACAAGCTATGTATGGGTTTTTGCCTTGTTACAAAGCGGGGGCATGAGTCTAGCTTTAATAGTAATTGCTTATGCACTCGGTGTACGTGGCGATTGGCTATTGGCGATTGCAGGTCTTGGTGCCACTGCCCCATTATTCGGTAGTGGTGCGTTGGTCAATGCGGTGGGATTTGATGCACAACTGGCGACGGCAAAAACTATCGCTGCTACGCTCGTTATGCCCTGTACATTATTAGGCGTATTATGGCTATTAGGCGATGAAAGTTCGAATTTAGACGTTGGTCTTTATGTCAAACGCTTGTTAGTTTATATTTTCATGCCAATGGTGCTAGCTGTGGGAGTGCGTCGGTTTGTTCCACCTGCTATTTTGTCACGTTATTATCCCAAAATTGGGCAGTTTAATATTTTACTGCTGATGTTGTTTCCACTGGGACTGATGGCAGGATTTCGTACTACGTTTGACCATAATCCCTGGCAAGCGTTGTTATTACTAGTGCTAAGTTCGGTATTGGCATTGGTGTTTTATTTTACCGCTTATATAATATATCGGCGTTTTGGCTATGAGAATGCTATTGTCGCGGCGCTGGTATGTGGCGGACGCAATGTATTACTTTCTTACACCATAACTGTACCCTTTATGGGTGCGGTGTTTCTACCGTTACTGGGTGCTTTTCAATTACCAATGTTTTGCTTACCCTTACTGGGCAAATATATGGCAAAACGCCATACAACTAGGCCTATGGATTTAAAATCAAGTTTTTGAACAGCCAGACTGTTAATAGATGATTTATCGTTTAAAGGATTTATTTTTTGAGTATACCCCAACGAAACCAGTTATTTCACCCTTTAAGTCTATTAACAGACTACTTAAAACAGACTGGTATAATGGAACTACTTATAACAGACTGTTTATTTAGCCTTATATATTAAGACGCTTATAACCCTCTTTATGGACTCGGGCACTGTGCGCTTGAAGTAAAAACCTTGCCGTCACCCAATCGATAAGCCAATAGATAATTACCCCACACGCAGCCACCATCGAGTGCGCGCGCATGTGGCAAATCAATCTCGCCTTTTAGCGCAGCCCAATGACCGAATAGTATCTTACGAGTGCGCGGTACTTTCCACTCAAACCAAGGCAAAAAATCGGTTGGCATAGCCTCATCTAAGCCTGCTGAAAAGCTAAACTCAAGCGACCCATCCTGCTTACACAAGCGCATACGCGTAAAGTAATTAGCGATCGCCCGCATCTTAGTAAATCCTTCGATACCTGCATGCCATTCATCCGCTTCTTTGCTATATAGATTTGGCAGCAATTGGTCGAGCTGCGCTAAATTACTTTGCAGCTGAGCTTCTAATTGCTGTGCATACCCTGCAGCTGCTTCAATACTCCAGTGCGGTGGAATACCCGCATGTACCAATACAGTATGCTCATCAGGATAAGCCAATATTGGCTGCCTGCGTAACCATTCAAGCAAATCATCACAGTCATCCGCAGCAAAGATAGGTGCGGTTTTGTCTTTATTTTTAAGCTTGGCTGCACCGCGCCAGACTGCTATCAAATTAAGATCATGATTGCCCAATACCGTTGCCGCAGCGCCTTGCTCACACAACGCTTTGACATGACGCAGTGTGTTCAATGAGTCCTCGCCGCGTGCTACCAGATCACCAGCAAACCATAACTTGTCTTGGGTAGGATCAAAATCCAGTGTTTTTAGCAATTGTAGATACGCAGCATAGCAACCTTGTAAGTCACCGATAACATACTGATGGCGAAAACTCATAACACCTCAACGATTTAAACCCGATAGTTAAAGACGGCTCGATAAGAAATAAATACCTAAGCGCTAATCACAAAAATAAAGCATAAAAAACCGCCATTATAATTGACGGTTAGTAGCATGCTTTTATGTATCCAAAATACACTATACGTCTAGCTGTTGTGAATGATTGCTCAGGTTCACAAAGTCTGTGACGCTTAATGTCTCGGGTCGTGCTTGCGGGTCGATACCACAAGCTGCAAAATCGTCTTCGCTCAATGTCGGCAGCAACGTTGACTTTTTGAAGATAGCCCGTAGTGTTTTGCGACGATGGTTAAAAGTCTCACGTACGACAATGGCAAAATGCTCTTCATCATTTGCGACTACTGGTTTGTTGATGTGCGGCGTCAGGCGGAATACAGCACTGGTCACCTTTGGTGGTGGATTAAACGCACCGCGAGGAACGGTCAGCAAATAATCTGTATCACAATGGTACTGCATGATGACCGATAGGCGGCCATACGTCTTGCTGCCCACATCGGCCGTGATACGCTCGACCACTTCTTTTTGCAACATAAAATGCATGTCTTGAATCACATCGGCATAGCTAAGCAGATGAAATAATATAGGCGTTGAGATGTTATACGGCAGGTTACCCACCACCCGCAGCTTACCGCGCTCTTCACTATATAGCTCACGATAGTCCACATGCATCGCGTTGTCTTTGATAATCTCAAAGTTTGGGTGGCTATTGGCACCGATACGAATACGCAAGCTATCTGCCAAATCGCGATCCAGCTCCACCACGGTCATCGCATCCACTTCTGCCAATAACGGCTCGGTCAATGCGCCCATACCAGGCCCAATCTCGATCAAATTGTCATCGCGCTCTAGACGAATACTTTCGACGATTTCGCGAATGACGCTAGTATCATGCAAAAAGTTTTGGCCAAAGCGCTTACGCGGCTGATGTTTGGCAGCACGTAAGCTGTTAGAAATAGTTTGAGCATCAAATGAAGTTTTGGACATAAAAGAGTCTTAATGTATAAAAGATAAATGGGCGATAATAATGTAATGGCAGCGATATACTGACTTTATAATGACAAATTATACCACAGCTCATAATTAGGCTGTGTTTTTGAATAATTATTATCGATAGACGAGCCATGCTTTCGAGCAACTGACTCGGTAACTTTTTATCTCTACATCCATATAATATAAACTCTGATTATGCTAAATGGCAGCGTCAAATCAAGTGCTAGCAGACAGAAACAGGTCCAAAGATGGAGTCCTCATAACAATTATAGCGTAAAAATAAATCGATAATTAATTGATTTTTAAACATTTTTAGGTTTAATAAAGCCCGACTGCACAACGCAATTGGTTATGTCTCACCTTTTGATTCTGAAAAGCGGTATTATGATAATTTAACCCTGTCAGGCATTGCTGTCTGACTCCAGTAAGCCAGTCTCTAATATAGTCGGGACGATTCAGCCCCACGCGATCGCCAGCTCGCTAAATAAATACCCTTAGGGAGTTCAAACATGATCCTGAAACTTAACGTCACCCTCCATTATCGACTCTCAGAGCCTATGGATCTTTTGCTTCAGATCGAAGCCGCCGATCTTGCGGATCAACGGGTGCGTTCGACCGAGATTTGGACATCAGACGTTGCGCATTTTTCACGGGTCGCCGCCGATGATGGCATAGGAGAGCGGATTTGGATTCACGCTGAAGGGGGCTTTAGCTGTACTTACCTCGCAGAAATCACCGTTGACCGTCCTGCTTTGGACATATCGGCATTGTCCCAAACGCCCTTGCATCTTTTGCCCGGAGAGACGATCAGGCATTTAATGCCGTCTCACTATTGCCCATCAGAACAGTTCCATGCCTTTGTGGACGCCGAGTTTGGCGATCTCGCTGGCGGCGCACGGATTGCCGCGATGCGCGACTGGATCGAGTCGGCATTCAGCTATGTACCCGGATCGAGCCATGCACAAACCACCGCGCTCGACAGCTTTGCTCAACGTCAGGGCGTATGCCGCGACTTTGCACATGTTCTCGTAACACTAGCGCGCGCGTCGTCGATACCAGCTAGGTTTGTGAGCGTTTATGCGCCCGATGTGACACCACAAGACTTTCATGCCGTGGCCGAGGTCTATCTTGAAGGGAGCTGGCACCTCATTGATCCGACTGGCATGGCAGATGCCGACACAATGGCCCGCATCGGTGTTGGGTCCGATGCGTCCAGCGTCGCGTTCTTAACCTCGTTCGGATCCATGGAGCTGATCAATCAATCGGTATCCGTCACTAGACAAGCTTAGGGTCCTGACCCTAGGATTGTGGGCCTGTCCGTCATACACGATATAAACTTTACTGAATCGTCTTAAGTGGCTGCCTTTTTAGATAGGCATTACTGATACTAAAATTATTAAGTACTACGTGAAAAATATTTATAAGCACTGATTTATACAGCAGGTACATCGATAAGTGACTTATCAGCCATCTCATTAGCCATATTTAGTGCTTGATATAAACTGGTCGCACTCGCACCGCCGCTTCCTGCCAAGTCTAACGCCGTACCATGATCAACAGAAGTACGAATATAAGGCAAACCCAAGGTTAGATTGACCGTATCGCCAAAACCGTGCGATTTTAATACTGGTAAACCTTGGTCGTGATACATGGCAATGACCGCATCACAGTTTGCTAAATGTCTAGTGGTAAATAACGTATCGGCTGGCATCGCCTCTGATATATTGACGCCTGCATCGATGAATTCTCGTAAGACTGGGTTGATGATTTCAATCTCTTCCATACCCAAATGTCCACCCTCGCCTGCATGTGGATTGAGGCCGCAAACCAAGATACGAGGCTGCGTGAGACCAAACTTCTCTCTCATGTCATCGATGACAATTTGTACCGTTTGGCGTACATTGTCGGCAGTAATCGCAGCAGGGATGTCTTTTAATGGCAAATGCGTAGTGACAAGTGCTACTTTCATCGCTTGATTGGCAAGCATCATGACGACCTTCTCACAACCACTTTGCTGCATAAAAAACTCAGTATGACCACTAAACATAGTGCCATCTAATAGCTTGATACCAGCATCTATCAACGCTGATTTTTGCAATGGTCCGGTGACGATGGCAGCGACTGTATTATTGATTGCCAGTTTATGAGCAATATCTAACTGCTGAGCCACCATCACTGAGTTAGCAATATTGATTTGCCCGCAGACAACGGGTGCGGCACAAGGGATATTCAGTAGAATAAAAACACTATCAGCATCTATATTCTGCTTTGATATCTGCTCTACCAAATTAACATCGAAATTATCGGTATTTATATCTGTATTGATAGTATGCCAACTAGGTGTACTTTTAAGCACGCCAGCTGCAATCAATTCCTCCGCGCGAGTTTGCATCGCTTTAGCATCAGCAGTCACCCAAATTGGCCGAGCAAAGTCTTGCAACTTACCCTCTGCTGCTAGTCCTAGTACGACGTCCATGCCAATACCCGCAGGCTCACCTGTAGTGATTAATAGAGGTCGTTTTTCTTCTGTCATAACAATAGCCTTATATCGTTCAAATTACTGATTTTATTATACTTATAATTATTATTCTAAGTTTTTATACTTAGATAATTTATGGTATTTCTTAGTTCATGAAAAACAATCACTTCAGATTTAGTTCTTTATCAAGTCTAAAAAACCACATTATGTGTTAAACTTTCGCATCTGATTGTAGCATTTACAGACAAACCTGAGACCGCGTTTTGGTACTTCTATCGTAGAGGCGCGCTACGTTTGTATTGCTCTATCATCGACATCTTTTTTCATACCCATTTTAACTCATTAGGCACTCATGGCAGAAAACGACAAAACCGACGACTTACTCAATCAGACACCGCCACACAATATCGATATTGAAAAGGCATTGCTCGCGTCTTTGATGAGTATCGAAGAGGCGTACGACAAGATTGCCGATATTGTCACCAAAGATGACTTTTATGCTGGGCGACATCAATACATTTTTGATGCCATTGCCCATTTGGCGGCAGTGAATGAGCCTTATGATACGGTCATGGTACACGATTGGTTAGAAGCGCAAAAACTACTAAAAGGCGCAGGTGGTGACAGTTATTTGGCTGATATTTTGAGCCAAAGTCCTGCTACCTTGTTTAACCTGACTGCCTACGCCCAGCGTGTGCGTGAGCTATCAACGCTGCGTCAACTAATTACCACTGGTAATGACATGTTGACATTAGCCTATAATCCAAAAGACCAAAGCGTTAGTGACATTCTAGACAATGTCGAGGGCAAGATATTTAGTATCAATGAGCAGCATAATAAACGCGCAGAACAGCGCGGACCTGTCGGTATTACTTCGGTCTTAACCAATGTTATCGATAAGATTCAAGAGCTAAAATCTAATCCCGACGGCATGATTGGTTTGCAGACACCATTTGCTGAATTGAATAATAAAACCCAAGGTCTACAAGCGGGTGATCTGATTATTGTCGCTGCGCGTCCTTCGATGGGTAAAACCACTTTTGCGATGAACTTGGCAGAAGGGATTTTGTTTAATGAAGATTTGCCCGTCGTGGTGTTTTCGATGGAGATGCCTGCGGAATCTATCGTCATGCGTTTGCTGTCCTCATGGGGCGCGATTAACCAGACGCACCTGCGTTCTGGGCAAATGAATGAAGATGAATGGGCAAAGATGATGAACGCCATTCAACATTTGCAATCAAAGCATTTATATATTGATGATAGTACTGCCCTACCGCCGTCTGAGATGCGTTCTCGCTGCCGCCGTATCGCCAAAAATCATGACGGTCGCTTGGGTGCTATCGTAGTCGATTATCTTCAGCTGATGAAAGTACCAAGTCTAGATGGTAACCGTGTTGGCGAGATTTCCGAGATTTCTCGTAGTTTAAAGGCACTGGCACGTGAGCTTGAATGTCCCGTGATTGCATTGTCACAGCTTAACCGTAGTCTAGAAAACCGTCCAAATAAACGTCCTATCATGTCGGATCTACGTGAGTCTGGTGCGATTGAGCAGGATGCCGATTTGATTATGTTCATCTATCGTGATGAGGTTTATAATGAAAACTCGGACCACAAAGGCGTGGCGGAAATCATCATTGGTAAACAGCGTAACGGTCCTATCGGTACTATTCGTCTAGGCTTTGAAGGTCAATTTACCCGCTTTATCAATCTAACGCCAGAGTACTATCAAGGCGTGAGTTTTGAGAATGATGAGTAACTAACCTTATAAAATTTAACCCTAACAAAGACTAAGCCTTATATAGACTCAGTTTCAATTATAGGTTAATGAATAATTTTACATAACCAGTTTTAATACAATAGCCAGTACCGCATCAACTCAATCGATGCAGTGCTGGCTTTATAACTTCATAATTCTACTCATAAAGAAGGCGATTATGCGCACAATTACTATAAAACCAAAAGCCCTTACTCATAACCTAAATCAAGTCAAACAACGAGCACCTCAGTCTAAGGTATTGGCTATGGTCAAATCCAATGCTTACGGGCATGGCGTGGCGGCAGTCTTGCCAGCCCTGCAGCAAGCAGATGGTATTGGGGTCGCGACTTTAACCGAAGCATTAGAAGCCAGACAATTAGGCTGGGAGAAAACCATCGGTCTAGTAGAAGGTGCATTTACCGCTGATGAGTGGCAGCAAGCGACTGATCATGAGATTAGCTGCGTGATTCACCATGGACCACAGCTAGAGTGGGCACTACAAAACATCCCGCCAGCTGGCAGTGCAACTAGAGTAGCTTGGCTCAAATACAATACAGGTATGAACCGTTTGGGTTTCAATGCTGAGGGTGTGCTATCAGCAGCAAAACGCCTACATGAAGCGGGTTATCAGCTGATCCTAGCCACGCATTTTGCCAATGCTGACGACCACGATCACCCATTGAATGCGATGCAGATTGAGCGTTTCTCAAGCGTACTGGCGACTTTGAAAGACACCATTAGCCCAGATATCCAAGGCTCATTATGCAACTCTGCTGGTATCGTCAACTTTCCAGAACATCATTATGATTGGGTACGTCCAGGCATTATCTTGTACGGTAGCTCGCCTGTGGTTGATAAAAGCGCACAAGAATTAGACTTGCAGCCTGCAATGGAGTTTACTGCTCAAATCATTGCTCTACAAACTGTTAACGCAAATGATGCGATCGGCTATGGTAGCCGCTGGCGTGCGCAGCAAGACACCAGAACCGCTTTGGTCAGCGTTGGATATGGCGATGGCTACCCACGTGTGGTCACTGATGATGCGTATGTCACTGTTATGGATGCTAACGACAGCCAAAGCTACCGCTGCCCAGTGATTGGACGCGTGGCGATGGATATGATTGTCATTGATATCAGTAATGCGCCTGAGAGTCTTGCTATAGATAGCAAAGTCATGCTCTGGGGTGATGCGCCGCGCGTCGACGAAGTTGCAAGTCATGCTGGGACGATTAGCTACGAGCTATTATGTCGCCTTAGCATACGTCCAAACCGTACACAGGCATAATCATTAGCGGCACAGTCATTAGCGTACAAGGTATCGTGGCTTGCTAAGGTGATTCCAATCTATTTGGCAAGCCATTTGATCTTGATAAAAATGAACGTTTACATTGAAAGTAAATACGCTATACTAAAAGTTTGTTGTCAACCCAGTATACGCACTGACGCGATGCTATTGAAGACTGATGACGTTTCACTGACTGCGATCGACTGCTAGGATTACTATGAGTTTGCGCCATTTTTTAACCTTATCTGATTTAACCAAACAAGAACTAGAAAACTTAATCAAACGCGCAAGCGAATTGCGTAAGATGCAGCACGCAGGCGAGATATACCAGCCTTTTGTTGGTCGTACGCTTGGTATGATATTTGAAAAATCTTCAACGCGTACCCGTATCTCGTTTGAGACCGGTATGGGTCAATTTGGTGGTAACGCCATATTTTTATCACCAAACGATACGCAGCTCGGTCGCGGCGAGCCACTAGAAGACTCAGCACGCGTGATTTCTAGTATGGTAGATATCATCATGATTCGTACCTTTGGGCACGAAAAAGTTGAAACCTTTGCTGAATACTCCAGTGTACCGATTATCAATGCATTGACCGATGACTATCATCCATGCCAGTTGCTCGCTGATATGCAGACCTATTACGAGCATCGCGGTAGTATCGAAAATAAGATTGTGACTTGGGTTGGTGATGGCAACAATATGTGTTCATCATTTATGCAAGCTGCCAATCAGTTTGGTTTTGAACTACGCGTGGCAGCGCCTTATGGGTTCGAGCCTGATCCGAAACTTATGGAGCGCTTTTCACACTGCGTCAGTCTGGTAGAAAACGTACAAGATGCGGCAAAAGATTCTAATCTAATTGTCACCGATGTGTGGGCAAGTATGGGTCAAGAGTCAGAGCAAAACACACGTGCACGTCGTTTTGCGCCTTATCAAGTGACGCCGTCTCTATTAGACAAAGCTGACCCTGAAGTGGTGTTTATGCATTGCTTGCCAGCCCATCGTGGCGAGGAAATCTCTCATGACATGCTTAATGACCCGCGCTCTGTCGTATGGGACGAAGCTGAAAACCGCTTACATGCACAGAAAGCATTGATGGAGTTTTTACTTAAAGACAAAATCAAGTTACCTGCATAACTTAGGCTATTCTATAAAAAGACAGTGAGATCAATAGTAAGATAACTTGCTAATAAACTCCTAAATAAGTTCCCAAATAAAAAAGCCGTCCAGATCTGGACGGCTTTTTTATTTATACAAATGATTTGATCATAGATTAACGCGTGAGCGTTGTCACACCATTAGCACCTGCTTTTAATAGAACATCCGCTTGGTTTGCTGCAAAGATACCATTACATACCACACCTACGATATTATTTAGCTCTTTTTCGAGCGCGATTGGATTACTCACATCCAAGTCATAGGTGTCTAAAATGACATTACCATAATCAGTGACAAAGTCTTCACGGTATACGGGTTCACCGCCCAATTTGGCCAATTGGCGAGCCACATACGAGCGTGCTTGTGGCAATACTTCAATCGGTACTGGAAACGCGCGACCTAAGATATCAACGCTTTTGCTATCATCGACCATACAGACGAACTTATTTGAAGCTGCAGCCACAATCTTTTCGCGAGTCAATGCACCGCCGCCGCCTTTGATAAGTTGCAAGTGCTCATTGACTTCATCAGCACCATCGATATAAACATCCAATGTACCAGCAAAGTTTAAATCGACTATTTCGATACCAAGCGCACGAAGTTTGTCTTCTGTCACCTGTGAGCTAGCGACAGCGCCAGCAAGCTTCAATTGTGGCAACAACTCAATCAAACAGTTGACCGTACTACCTGTCCCTACCCCAAGTATCATATCGTCTTCGATATAGCTTAGAGCAGCTTTGGCCGCGGCTTGCTTTTGTGCTTGCTGATCACTCATCATAAATCCTTGGAAAATAAACGTATGGTCTTAAAAACAGTAAAAGGCTAAAACAGATAAAATGCGCGGCTATTATAACCGATGATATTAACGGATGTTAGCGCATCATGACGCTAATTTGTGAGTCCTATCGTGCCTACACTAAGACTTAACTTCGGCAAATACCTGCACTTCATGTAAATTCAAGTACGAAATCCCAAGAAAACTGCAATTGAGTCTTGCAAGATACTAAAAATCGGCATAGGCTAATCTATTTCGTTTTTATATTCATTTATACTTTTTATATTCACTCTGTTTAGGGATTACTATGCTGTCACACTGGGTACGAGCCATCTTACAAGCCACCGTCTATGACGTTGCTATTCAAACACCACTTGAAACGGCACCCAAGCTGACCCAACGTTTTGCCAATGACATTCGATTTAAGCGTGAAGACTTACAACCAGTCAAATCATTTAAATTGCGCGGTGCCTATAACCGTATCAGTCAGTTAAGCGATGAGCAAAAAGCACGCGGCGTGATTTGTGCTTCAGCAGGTAATCATGCGCAAGGCGTGGCTTACTCTGCACGCAAATTATCACTAAATAACATCATCGTTATGCCAACCACGACTCCTGACATCAAAGTGGATGCGGTAAGAGCACTTGGTGGCAATGTAGATCTGCACGGTGATAGTTTTGATCAAGCAAACCGCTATGCGATTGACCGCGCTGAACGCGAAGGACTGACCTTTATTCCGCCTTATGACGATGAACTGGTCATCGCAGGACAAGGTACCATCGGTCTTGAGCTGACCCAGCAGTGGCGTAATATGGACTATGTATTCGTTGCCGTTGGTGGTGGTGGTCTGATTTCAGGTGTGGCCGCATTTTTAGGTGAAGTGGCACCACATGTCAAAGTGATTGCGGTAGAAGCCGAGCAGTCAGCTTGTCTAAAAGCAGCACTTGAAACAGGTGAACGTGTCAAACTTGAGCAAGTAGGATTGTTCGTCGATGGGGTGGCAGTCGCGCAGATTGGTGAATTGCCTTTTGATGTCGTCCGTACGCAAAAAAGCGATAGCTCAGGCCCTATCGTTGAGCCTGAAGTGATCACTTGTACCAATGATGAAGTGTGTGCGGCTGTCAAAGATATCTTTGAAGAGAATCGCAGTATCGTTGAGCCTGCTGGCGCGTTGTCAGTCGCTGGTATGAAAAAATATATCGAAGCCAATAATATTCAAGATAAAAACTGCGTCGGTATCATTTGCGGTGCCAATATGAATTTTGACCGCCTGCGTTATATCGCTGAGCGTACCGAAATCGGTGAGAAAAAAGAAGCCATCTTTGGGGTTACTATTCCTGAACAAACAGGCGCTTTTTTGAACTTCTGTCGCAGTCTACATGGCCGTAACATCACAGAGTTTAACTACCGTGCTGACAGCAAAAAGTCACCAGACTCAATGGAGCCTGCCTCAATCTTCGTAGGTATCGCTTTAAAAGAAGGCGAAAAAGAGCGTCAAACCATCAGTAACCAATTGTCAGACGATGGCTACACTGCTCACGACCTGACTGATGATGATATCGCCAAATCACATATTCGTCATTTGATTGGTGGTCATGCTCATGTCGAAAACGAACAATTGCTACAAGTAGTATTCCCAGAACGTCCAGGCGCATTGCTAACGTTCTTAGAAAAATTGGGTGATGACTTCAATATTACTTTATTCCATTACCGCAACCATGGTGCTGCTGAAGGTCGTGTGCTGGTTGGCCTGCAAGCCTCTGAAGGTAACTCTCGTCAGCTACAAGACGCGCTTTTAGATATTGGTTATGACTGTGCCACGGTCAATGACAACATTGGCTATCAGTTGTTTTTAAGATAACCTCTTAAGAGTATGTTCCTAAGATGAATAACAAAAGCGGCTTCTCTTATGATTAGCCGCTTTTTGCATCATATAACCCGATACTAGGGAATGTCCCTATTTTAAAAATGGTGATAAACGTTTGAACTGGGAACACGTCCTAAGCACTACAATCACAAAAATACATTTGCAAATAGTAAAGTTGCCCTAATATTATTTATATAAAACTATGATTTAATATAAAAACGAATGCAGAGTGACTCTTATGAAGAAAAATGCTAATGCTGATGATAATAACCAAGGTTTGGTGAAAATCCGTCTCGATAAATGGCTTTGGGCAGCTAGGTTTTATCGTACACGCACCCTAGCCAAACAAGCGATTGAAAGTGGACGCGTGCACTATGCTGGTAGCCGGGTAAAAACCAGTAAAGAGATTTCAGTCGGAGATGAGCTAACCATTCGTCAAGGCTCAGCGACCGCTATGACTGAAAAGACTGTCGTTGTTGAGGCGCTATCTGCACAGCGTGGCAATGCGACCGCCGCTGAGGTACTATATTCAGAGACCAAAGAAAGCGAGACGCGCCGTGCTTACTATGCCGAACAGCGCAAACTGGCCAACCTTGCTCGTCCTGACAACAAACCCAACAAAAAAGAGCGACGCGATCTACAGCGTTTTAAAAGTAATCAAGATTAAAACCGTTTCACTATCTCACCTTTTGGCCATGCATCATATGGCCAAATTTCCATTGTTAAATGACGCTATTGTTTAGTCTCTATCCTTGCCATTCCAAGCATTAAGCGTTACGCTAGCAGCTGATTCAATCGATTGCATGCTAATAAAAGCCGCATTAACAATGCTGGTCTCTTATAGCATGTTTTTTTTGTTATAGAAGGTCATATTATGCTGATGAAAGCCTGTACTCCCTCGTCTGTATTATTGGTATGTTTGGGAAATATCTGCCGCTCCCCTACTGCTGAAGAAGTTTTTCGTCAGCAAGCAGCGATTGCTGGACTATCTATAAAAGTAGACTCAGCAGGCACCAGTGATTGGCACGTTGGCAGTGCGCCTGATGCTCGCTCACAACGTCATGCTAAGTCACACGGCTATAAAATTAATAAGCTGGTCGCTCGTCAAGTCAGTACCAGTGATTTTCATGATTTTGATTTAATCTTAGCCATGGATTCACAGAATCTAGCTGATCTACAAGCTATTAAAGACAGCATTGCAGAGTCAGAAGATAATTTAGCAACACTAGCGCTGTTCAGTGAAGAAGACCCTACCTATTGCGGTAGCGATGTGCCAGATCCATATAAGGGCGATAACGATGATTTCGAAGAAGTGATCGAGCGTATCGAATCAAGCGCCCAAGCTTGGATAGAAAGCTGGAAAGCCTGCTAGCCATACCGTCTATATTTCTGCTACTCTTGCATCCGGTATCCTCTATAATAAGGTTAATCTTCTATAAAAGAGCTACAGCGTTAACCTCGCTTGAAGTATCACAGTTACGTCTGCACTCAGTTGCTTTGTATCTCTTTTAAATTGAAACAACTATAACTACCTTATCATTTATTATCCTTTTGCCACATAGGCTATGTTATGACCCAAGCTTCACGCCTTGACCACAGTACTCAGTCTACCATCAGCTCTGATGTTTCGAATGTTTCAGCGACTGCCGTAGTTAATGATTCAATCGATTTGTCACATGATAATACTATGGCATTGGCTTGTGTTGCTGACTCTGTAGTGACATTAGAGAATGAAGCGCAGCTTGATGATTTTATGGCAGCTTATATAGAGGATACAGCAGACAAGCTACCACTGTTTGTACTGTCTGGCGGTAGCAATGTTTTATTGCCTGCCGCGTTGAAGGCTATAGTATTGCAGCCAAAGATGCGTGGTATTCATCTGACCAATCAAACCGACAATTATGTTGATATCGAGGTAATGGCTGGTGAGAACTGGCATGATTTGGTCGTACATACGGTCAATCAAGGTTGGTATGGATTGGAAAACCTTGCACTAATACCGGGCCTGACGGGCGCAGCACCCATACAAAATATCGGTGCATACGGCGTACAATTAGAAGACCGCTTACAGTATGTACGCGCCTATCATTTGCCGACACAAACTTGGCACCATTTATCAGCTGCCGATTGTCAATTTGGCTATCGTGACAGTATCTTTAAACGCACACCAAACACATGGCTTATTAGTCGTGTGGGTTTCAGATTACATACTGATCCTGCCAATATTCTAGCCAGTTATGGCGATGTACAGACTGTGGCGCAGCGCTATGCGGAGCAACAAGGGCGCGAGCAAGCGATGCCTCATGATGTTATGCAAGCCATTATAGATATTAGACAACAAAAACTGCCAGACCCAAAACAGCTACCTAATTGTGGCAGTTTTTTTCAAAACCCTATTATCGCTCAGGAGCAGTTCACAGCGCTGCAAACAACTTATCCAGCTATCGTTGGTTATGCGATGCCTGATGCAACGATAAAAGTTGCTGCAGGTTGGCTCATTGAACAAGCAGGGTTAAAAGGCGGCGGCATTGCACCTATTTTTACACACAAGCAGCAAGCACTAGTACTGACCAACCATACGCCTCAGCAAGCCACGCAAGAAGATGTAGCCATAGCGCAGAAACATATCGCTGCTACTGTCTATGAAAAATTTGCCATTCAATTGTCACGTGAGCCAGTCTGGGTAAATGCTGATGGCTCAATTGGATATGCTGAGCATGTGGCCTAAAAAATCATGGTCTAAGCGGCTATTATCTAAACGATTATGGCGATATTACTTGCGGTTTTCTGAACGCATGGTGACGCTTTTTCGCATTATCAATATTACTTTTATACTAGGCTCCACGTCTGTCATTTTAGTGATTATTAGCCTATTTACTCCGCTGTTTTCGCAAGCAATCGTTTATATCTTTTCTCTATTGCCACTACCTGATATGCCTTCTGCTGCCATGAGCTCACCGCCTACTGCCTATGTAGTCTTAGGCGGCGGTCTGACCAACGACCACAACAACCAAATTATCTTGAATCGTTATAGCCTCAATCGCGCCCGTACCGCTGCAGGCGCTTACCATGACTTACCTCTACCGATCGTACTGAGTGGTGCTGAAGCTCCATGGCTCGGTCAATGGTTGATGGAACACGGTATCGACGGACTGATCAGTGAAAATGCCAGCATGAATACATGTGAAAACGCCCGTTTTACAGCCAAACGCATTCCGCTACGCCATGTATATTTGATTACTGACAGCTATCATATGGCACGTGCACGCAGACAGTTTGCCTTAAACGGTATCAATAGCACACCACTTCCTGCGCCACTGCCAGTAAGACGCGACTGGATGAAGCCTGCGTACAATTTAAGTCACTCAAGGCGCGCTGTCTATGAGGTCGCAGCCTACCTGCGCGATGTGATACGTCCACAGATGGACTGCCGCCATGCCAAAGATGTGACTTCACAGCAGCTATTGACCCCAAGAGGCAGTGTTGCAAAAAACTCTGACGAATAAACGTTAAAGATATATACGATACCATTGAGAAACTCATCCTAAATGCTACCGAACATCCACTACATTTGTGATGGGTGTATAATAATAAGAGACACTGCTATTTAAGAGATTTGCCATGCTCAGTATATTTTTATTAATTCCATTAAGTCTCATGCTGTTTGTGGTTGCTATTTGGGCGGTGCGTTATGCGGTCAAGTCAAATCAATTCGAAGATCTGGACAATGCATCACAGCGTATTATATTGGATGACCGTCAAGAACGCCGCCAAACCATGCAGGCTCATGAACGCTCAGCACCTACCCAGCAAAAAGATCAAACAGCGGTAACTGATGGAAATAACGAACATTCTGAGATAGATAAAAACTCAGAAATCTAATCTTATCTACCTTATAAATGCGTAATTTATTGGTGCCGTTTTATTAAATAATTCAGCATTAGCAAGTTCGCCCTTTACTATTCTTAGGAGACGCATTCATGACCATCGCTTTACTTGTGGCGGCATTACTAATGGGATTCTTTGGTTCACCGCATTGTTTAGGCATGTGTGGCGGTCTTGTGACCGCATTTGGTCTGTCTATGAAAGATGTCAGCCCCGCCAAACGTCGTGCTTTGGTGGCCACGTATCATTTTGGGCGTTTAACGAGTTACGCATTATTGGGTTTAATTGCAGGGCTAATCGGTATTACCGTATTAAAGCCATTGATGATGGGTAATAGTACACCGCGTATTTTATTAGGATTGGTACTGGTATTCGTCGGTGTGACGATGCTTGGTGCGCCGTTTTTGACTAAGCTTGAACGTTTTGGTATGCGCTTTTGGCAGTATCTTAGCCCATTGCGTCAAAAGGTATTTCCACTTAATACTTTTCCGCGCGCATTAACAGCAGGGTTGCTTTGGGGCTTTTTGCCTTGTGGTTTGGTATATGGCGCTCTACTAATTGCGGTCGTTGCTCATAATCCATTAAGCGGTGCTGCGTTGATGTTTGTCTTTGGTCTAGGAACCATACCGATGTTGGTTGCGACGCACGAAACGGTCGGTTGGCTACGTGATAAGATCGGACGTTTTCGCTTAAGGCAGTTAAATGGTGCGGTTATGGTCATATCAGGGTTGGCAGTAGCAGTCGTGCCGATGGTCATGGCAAATATGCATGGCGGCCATGGTGAGATGAATCATGGTAGCCACACTGCTATGATGTCTGATATGGACTCTCACGACATGAGCCAAATGAATCATGATACGGATATGGCAGCAGACATGGATCACAACATGCAGGATATGGATCATAGTATGAATGACATGAGTGATGAATCAGTGGACATGAATCACCATGAGCATACTGAAATGATGGAACACGCTCAATAAAGTTATCGGTAACAGATACTATTAACACTTAGCATATAAAAAAGCCCTCAATACCATTTTCGATATTGAGGGCTTTTATTTTTTGAATAATGCTCAGTTTATAGCAATTATTCCTGCCATTGCTCAAGCGTAAACTTGGTTTCTAAATGCTTCTCTAATGCCGGTATATTAAAAGCATCATCCTCACTCACAAAGCTGATACTAATACCTGTCTGGCCCGCACGGCCCGTACGTCCAATGCGATGCACATAATCATCTGGCTGATCAGGCAAAGTAAAGTTAACCACATGACTGATATCATCGACATGGATACCGCGCCCTGCTACATCTGTCGCCACCAAGATAGACGCGTGACCATCTTTAAAGCGCTGTAAGTATTTCTCACGTTTTTGCTGAATGACATCGCCCGAGAGCATCACGATATTATGCGCTTGACGCAGTTTGTGATATAGACGCTTTACTTGATCTTTGCGATTGGCAAAGACGATGACTTTCTCTACTGCTTCATCACTGATAATACGCTGCAAGGCGTCCAGTTTTTGATCTTCTGTCAGCAAATAAAAATGCTGATCTACTAACTCGCTGGTCTTGTGTTCAGGCTCAATTTCAACAAACTGAGGCTCATGTAACCAACGATAGGCTAAATTCATCACATCTTGGTTAAAGGTTGCAGAAAACAGCAAGCTTTGACGATCCGTATTGGCAGGCATTCGACCAACTAGGCGCTTGATATCAGGAATGAATCCCATATCTAACATGCGATCTGCTTCATCAAGTACCAATACCTCTACTCTATCTAGATACACCATGCCTTTGTTAGCAAGATCAATTAGACGACCAGGCGTCGCTACCAAGATATCAACGTATTGACGTTCAAGCTCGTGCTGCTGAGTTTCATAGTTAGTACCGCCCATAATACAAACACTGTGTAGCGAAGTATATTTGGTTAATGCAATGCAGTCATCAAATATTTGCTGAGCCAGTTCGCGAGTTGGCGCCATGACCACAGCGCGCGGCTCACCGAGATAGCGCTCTTCGTCATTGGTAAATGGACGCTTAAGTAAGGCTTCCATAATAGTCAGTAGAAAAGTTGCTGTTTTCCCTGTGCCCGTTTGTGCCTGTCCAATAGCATCTTGATGTGCCAATGTATGCGGTAGTATCTTTGCTTGAATCGGCGTCAATTCAGTAAAGCCTAGATCACTTACTGCACGCAGGGTCGCTGTTGAAAGTGGCAAATCAGTAAACGTTGTAAAATTGCTCAAAAAAATATCCTTTTAAATGAATTGCTTGTATTTTATTAATTATAAATATGCTCACAATGAACCTTTATAGTGTCAAATGGAGCATTTAAACCGTAATCAGTAAGAGTAGCCTTATCGAGTCTGCCAACTACCATCAGACATATAGGCATAAAAAAAGCCAAGCCCGAATCCAATCCTACCAAATATGCTGCGGTTCACTCAACATAGGTAAGATAAGATGGGCTTGACTCAGTAGTATATCAGTAGTTTGTACAGACATTATAACTAAACCGCTTTAATGTCTGAGTAAATTACTCTTCTATCTTTCTGACTTCTTCAGCTTGCAGACCTTTGTCACCTTCTACTACGCTGAACTCAACTTTTTCGCCATCCTTTAGAGAACGATAGCCATCACCCTGAATCGCGCGGAAATGGACAAAAATATCTTCTCCGCTGTCACGTTGAATGAAACCAAAGCCTTTTGAGTCATTAAACCACTTAACGATACCTTGCTCACGAGCTGACATAATATTACTTCCTAAAAAAGTCCGCTTAGCCCTAGCTTCCTTTGCGACATTGCATATAAACAGGGTCTAAGATTATGAAATCAAAAATTAAGAGTATTACTACTCTACTTACCATCGTCTATGTAGTACTTCAATTACCTACATAGTGCTTCCATAACGAATTCGCCAAAAGCGCTTATCGTCATGAAATTTGATGATAGCAACAAACTTGCAATATTTATTGCGTAAAAAATATCATAGCACGGGTTTTTAGCAACATAAAGACTTTTAATATGCTTTTTGATATCTAAATAATTTTTTTAGACAAATTTTTATAACCTAGCTGGCAAGCTGTTATGATAAAGAGCAAAATGCGTTGAAGCTGGTTTAGTCCGGTGACCCGCACCTTAGATTATTCTTATATTATAATAAATTATTAACACCGCCCAATAGTTACCGAGACCATTATGACCTCTTCTACTCCATCAAAAACAGCCGAACAATCGACTAACGAAAATTCAAATCAAATATTGACTCATAAATTACTACTGGTAAATGGCGTAAATTTGAATTTGCTAGGCAAGCGAGAACCGCACATTTATGGTCATACGACACTTGCTGATATAGAAAAGCAACTAGTTAAGCGCGCCGCTCGCCACGGTGTAGAGTTAATATGTATACAGTCCAACCATGAAGGTAAGCTAGTAGACGACATCCAGCATCATGGATTATTGGCGGACAAATCTGCTCAAGTCGATGCTATCATCATCAATCCAGCTGCATTTACGCATACTTCAGTGGCTCTGCGCGATGCGCTATTGGCCACGCAAAAACCATTTATAGAAGTGCATTTATCCAATGTTCATGCCCGTGAGCCTTTCCGTCATCATTCATATCTAAGTGACGTTGCGGTCGGAGTTATTTGCGGCTTGGGACAATTAGGCTATCAAATGGCACTTGATTACTGGTTGAGCAATATGTATGCAGTTGACACAAGCAAATGATATGACTGTGCTTACTTTTTTATCAATGATTACTCGCGTTTTCACACATTAGTCAAACAGTAATCCTGCAATTAAAATAATAGAATTACGACTGAGTAGACAACCCATTATACGGTGACATGAATGGCAAAATCGTCCGGAAAACGCTTTATGAAACTCGCTGGCATGACAGCGAGTATTGCTGGCAAAGCCGCTAAAAACTCATTTAAGCATCTCTCAAGTGACGAAGAAAAACGTCTGCAAGCTCGCTCAGATCTGATGCAAGACGTGGGCGTTCAAATTGCCGAAACGTTGGGTGAGATGAAAGGCGCAGTGATGAAGGTCGGACAGATTGCTTCACAATATAAGGATGTATTCCCGCCTGAGGTTGCGTCAGCACTCGAAAAGCTACAGAAAGATGCGCCGCCAATGCCGTATGCGCAAATACAAGCTCAAGTTGAACGTGAATTGAAAGCGCCGATCTTAGAGTTGTTTAGCGAGTTTGAAGAGACACCTTTTGCCGCAGCATCCATTGGACAAGTGCACAAAGCAACGTTGCCATCGGGTCAAAAAGTGGTGGTCAAAGTCCAGTATCCTGATGTTGATGAAAACTGTGATAGCGATCTCAAACAAGTACGTATGGCATTAAAAATAGCTGGCGTGCTCAATATGAGTAAGCAACTACAAGAGCAGCTTTTTAATGAGATTCGCCAGAGTCTGCACGATGAATTAGACTATGTTAAAGAAGCTCATAACTTACGCGTATTCGGCGCTTTTCATGCAGAAGATGAAGGCCTTATTATTCCCAAAGTGATTAGTAGCCACTCTTCTAGACGGATTTTAACGTTGACCGAAGAGATGGGAGAAACATTGACTGTCGCTGCGACATGGGACAATGACATCAAACAAAAAATAGCAGAGCGTCTGTTTCACTTTACCGCAGGTCAGCTATTTGGCTTATACCGTATGCACTGTGACCCTCATCCAGGTAACTTCGCGTTCCGTCATGACGGTAGTGTCGTGGCATATGATTTTGGGGGTATCCGCAGTTATAGTGATAGCGAAGTGCAGCTATTTAAACGCTTTGTCAAACATGCACTAAAAGGTGACGTCACTGCACTTGAACAAGATCTGATTGCATTAGATATTCGCCGCGAAGATGACAAAAACATCCCTGGTGAGTTTTATGAAAAGTGGCTATCGATTGGTCTAAAGCCTTTATCCATTAGACCCTATCAAGAAGGCGAATTTGATTTTGGCAGCAGCCAAGTACATCACGAGGCCATTGCCCAGATGCGTACGTCTTTAAAGTACTTTGGTCAGTTTCAACCCTCAGCTACCACTATGATGCTAGACCGTACTGTATCAGGACAATACTGGAATCTGGTCAATCTAGGCGTCGAGATCGACCTGTCTCCACTGGTTGATGAATACATCGATGCGTAATATATTCATGTACTTTCACGATTAAATCTATTTTTAGATATGTAGCGCGTGTCCACAACGATCGCAAAAGTCTGCCCCTACTGCATGGCCGAATTTACCACAGTTTGGACAAGTCACCGGGTTGAGCTGCGGACGCATGTTACGTGCTAACTCTGACGTGAAAATACCTGTTGGTACCGCAATAATCGAGTAACCTGTGATCATGACCATGGTTGCAATTGCTTGGCCGAGCGGTGTTTTGGGTGACATATCACCGTAGCCAACCGTTGTCATCGTGACAACTGCCCAGTAGATAGACAATGGAATACTGGTAAATCCATTTTCCGGCCCTTCTACCACGTAAATAATTGAACCGAAGATGGTTACTAACAATACAAGCGATAAGAAGAAAACCGTAATTTTCTGCTGACTGGTTTTTAATGCAGACGCCAAGAACCCAGCCTGTTGCATATAGGCCTTGAGCTTAAGAACGCGGAACACACGTAAAATACGTAATACCCGTATCACGAGTAGATACTGTACACCCACAAACATTAGGCTCAAATAACTTGGCAATACAGACAGTAAGTCTACTATTCCAAAGAAACTAAAAGCATAGCGTAAGCGGTTGGGTGCTGAAAACAGCCTTAACGCATACTCAATAGTAAACAAAATAGTAAAAAACCACTCTGCATAAAAGAACAACGTGCCATACTGCAAACGCATATATAGCACACTATCAAGCATGACGACCGCCACACTGGCTAAAATTGCAATCAGCAATACAATATCAAAGAGCTTGCCCAGACGAGTATCTGTGCCTTCAATAATGATATGCGTACGGTTACGCAAGTGTGTAAGAGCTTCGGCGGTTGGTTGCTTCATAGAATCAGTACTTTATAAAATCAATGGCTTGATAGCACGCAATGACTTAAAATGTGATGGATAAGGGCAAGTTGGTCAAAATAGCTAAAACTGGTTTATAATATCGCTCACCTATCACAGTGAATACAATCTATAAGTTGCCACAGTGTAGCAAAAAAGCACTCTCAACAACATACAAATCGTTAACGTGCCAGTAGCGCTACTACCTCAAATAGACAAAGTAATGATAGTATAAAATCAGGCAATCAGAGATCGAAGGTTGTTGTTAATCACTTTTTTTACCCATAAAAATAGTACGTAGAACTTAAGGATGTTATATGGCAGGCCATTCAAAATGGGCAAATATTAAACACCGTAAAGCCCGTCAGGATGCAGTAAGGGGTAAGATATTTACCAAGATTATTCGCGAAATCGTTTCAGCTGCCAAACAAGGCGATCCCGATCCTGACAAAAACCCACGCTTACGTGCCGTTATCGAAAAAGCCCTATCAGTCAACATGACGCGCGACACGATTAATCGTGCTGTGGACCGTGGTACAGGCGGCGGCGATAACGAGAATATGGAAGAAGTCAGTTACGAAGGCTACGGTGTTGGTGGTGTGGCTGTACTGGTCGAAACCATGACAGATAACCTTAACCGTACTGTCAGCGAAGTACGTCATGCTTTTACCAAGAATGATGGTAATCTTGGCACATCAGGCTCAGTGGCGTATCTATTTACTAAACGTGGCGAAATCACTTTTAACGATGTCAGCTTAGAAGATGAAGTCATGCTCGTTGCACTAGATGCGGGCGCCGTTGATATCGAAAATGATGGCGAAAGCTTACTCGTTATCACTGAATGGGAAAGTTTTGGTCAAGTTCAAGATGCCCTTAATGCGGCTGGTCTTGTTTCTGACAACGCCGAGGTCACTATGTCACCATCTACCACGGCTGAAATCGACAATGTCGATGATGCTGAAAAGATCATGAAGATGATTGATATGCTAGAAGATGCGGATGATGTGCAAGAAGTTTATACTAACGTGAACTTCTCTGCTGACGTCATGGCTCAGCTTGAAGCATAAACTTATTAACTGTTCCAGTAAAAAGGGCCAGATACTAAAAGTATTTGGCCCTTTTTTATTAAAATAGCTCCAGACTCAGTTTTACGTCCAACTTCCTTCAAGTGCTAGTAAATACTCTTTTTTATCTAGTCCGCCTGTATAGCCACCGAGTTTACCATCACTAGCAATTACTCGATGACAAGGCACGATAATGCTAAAAGGATTTTTGCCATTAGCCTGCGCAACCGCACGGAATCCCTTTGGACTGTTGACACGCTGCGCGAGTGTGGCATAGCTGATGGTTTCGCCATACTCAATACCTTGTAGTGCCTGCCATACTCTTTTCTGGAACTCAGTACCCATAGAGAAGTCTAAAGGCAAATCCAATGTCTTACGTTTACCATCAGCATAGTCTTTAAGTTGAAAAATCGTTTCTATTAATAATGCTTGAGCAGGCTCACTCATGCTTAGGCTATTTTTATCTATAAAGGTAAAGTCTTCATCTGTCAGGCCATAGTACTTTTTAATTTTGGGTACAGATTTTGAACTATGCCATGAGTTACCTGCCAGCAGCCAGTTGGCTTCAACAAGCATAGGCTGACCATGCTCATTGACACGAGCAATCAGTGTTAATCGATGTGACCCAAAGGCTGCTGTGGTAACTATCATAGCGTCTACTTCCCTATTCTTCTAAAAATGATTTACCAGATAAAACTGGCCCTCTTATTCTTTATCATCGGTCTCGAACAAAGCGGCGACAAATTGCTTCGGACTAAAAGAACGCAAGTCATCGATCGACTCACCCACACCAATATAACGGATAGGCACATCTGTCGTTTCGGCAATATTAAACACCACACCACCTTTAGCAGTACCGTCTAGCTTAGTAATGGTGATGCCTGTCAGTGGCACAACTTTATTAAACAGTTCGACTTGGTTGATAGCATTTTGACCCGTGCCAGCATCCAGCACAATCATACCTTCATGCGGGGCACTTGGATCCGCTTTACGCATGACACGTACGACTTTCTCCAACTCTGCCATCAAATGTGTCTTGTTTTGCAGACGTCCCGCAGTATCGGCAATGAGTACATCAATATTTTTTGCTTTGGCTGACTGCATCGCATCAAAAATGACAGAAGCGCTGTCAGAACCATGACCTTGCGCTACCACTGGAATATGATTGCGCTCGCCCCAAATCTGTAACTGCTCAGTAGCTGCCGCACGGAACGTATCACCCGCTGCCAGCATGACTGATTTACCCTCGCCCTGCAGACGCTTAGCAAGCTTACCAATCGTTGTAGTTTTCCCTACACCATTGACACCTACTACCAATATAACAAACGGCTTTTTGCTAGTATCAATCACCAATGGCTCAACTTTTGGTGTGAGGATATCAACCAACTCACTTTGCAATGCTTTATATAGAGAGTGTGCGTAAATCAAGTCACCACGATCTGTCTGCTCGGTAAGGCTCTTGATGATACGGTTCGTCGCGTTGACGCCGATATCGGCTACCAATAGCTGATCTTCGACTTCTTCTAAGAGCTCGTCATCAATCTCTTTGCCACCGATTAAGATACTGACCATGCCTTCGGCTAAGTTTTTGCGTGACTTACTGAGGCCCGTTTTCATACGGTTAAACCAGCTGCCCTTTTTCTTATTTTCTTTAGTCTCTTGTGACTCTTGTAACTCTGTAGCAGGCTCTTTGGTAGTAGCTGCCTGTACATTACTGTCAGCTACTGGGTTTACGCTTGGTGTATCACCCAATTGCTCTTGCAATGGCATAGCAGGAATGGTTGACGCAGTATTAGTTTGACTTGTAGCGGCTGTCTCTGTAGCGCTTGAAAAGCTTTCAGAATCTCCTTTAGGGACGTTATGCTCTTCTGTCATAACAATTGGTGTCGCCAAAGCAATATTGTCTGCAGCGTCATTGCTAGAGACGTCTTGGTTTACCGTACTGTCCTTTTGTGGAGCAATACTCTCTGTTTCATCAATAATGGGCACAGATTGCACCGGTAGACTGGGTAAGGTAATATCATCGTCATCTAAGTCGTCAAGACCAGCATCAAGGTTAATGACTACGCGGTTGCTATTGTTTGGGTTGTTCATAAGTTTGCCCTAAAAGTTATCACGATCAATTATTTGTTTATTGTTAATGGATTTGCATATTGTCATCTGGCTACGAACGACATGATTCTTAATTTTGACCTATTTTAGCATAATTCAAGTCGTGCTCAGCCCTTACCCTATTAGACTATCGTCAAAATTTATTTGTTTAAAAAATCACTCAATGATTTGAGAAAGTTTTGCTTAAGGTTTGGACACAAAATTCTGACCTGTTACTTGTCAGACTTCGCCTACTCTACCAAGACTTATTCGATAAAAACTTATTAGGAATCCGTTATGTCATTACTCTCTAAGCACTATAAGAAAATCAGCAGCATCAGTGTGGCTGTTTTATTAACGACGACTATATTGGTGACCGGTTGCACCACGACGCAAGAGTTCAGACCAACTGCTAGTGTTATGGTTGGTGCCCAGACCTCTTTATAATGTTTTCTATCGCTATGATTAGTATCTAATTCTTCTATTATTATTTTATATAAGTAGACCATACCATGCCATTGTCTTTACCTCTAGCAGCTGCACCATTACGCATTGCTTGTGCCTTAGCAGTAGCAGCGTCACTTGCTGCATGTCAAACCAATACGATGCCTACTAACTCTGCAACTGCGACAAGCTCAATCGCAACCGATAGCTTGGCTCAAAACATATCAGATGAAAATAAAACGAGCAAAGACACTCAGCCGTCTGAGTTGACAATGGATATGTCAGGTCGACATGAATATCAGTTAGAAAATGGTCTAAAAGTCGTCATAAAAGAAGACCACCGTGCCCCAGTCGCTATGACACAAATCTGGTACCGAGTGGGCTCAGCAGATGAGCCTCTTGATAAAGGTGGTATCTCTCACTTACTCGAGCACATGATGTTTAAGGGCACGACCAACGTTTCTAGTGATGATTATGAGCGGCTAATTGCTAAGTTTGGTGGTGTCAATAATGCCTTTACCAGCTATGACTATACCGGATACTACGAGCTATTCCCTGCCAATCGTATGCCGTTAGCGCTAGAGCTTGAAGCAGATCGCATGAAAAACCTTATATTTGATGACAAAGAATTTGCTAAAGAGCATCAAGTGGTCATGGAAGAGCGTCGCCAACGTACTGATGACAATCCGCTTGCTAAAGCGTATGAGTCATTTCGTCTGCTGGCCTTACCTGACAGCCCAAAAGGCGAATCTGTCATTGGACCTATGAACGAGCTAGAATCGATTAAACTTTCAGATCTAAAAAATTGGTATAAGACGTGGTATGCACCAAATAATGCAACGTTAGTCATCGTCGGCGACGTGCAACCACAAGAAGTACTTACTCAAGTCAAACGTTACTTTGGTGATTTAGAAAAAAGCAACCTACCCAAACGTACCTCTGTGACTCAAAAAGGCTTCCGTGGTTATCAAAAGGTAGACTCTGAGCAAGCCGTTCAAGTGCCCGTTCTACTGATGGGTTACAACGTGCCAAGCCTTGCCACGGCAGGCACCAACAATGAAAAACAAGCTTATGCCCTTTCACTTGCGCAAGATGTGCTCGATGGCGGCTTATCTGCACGCTTAGAGAGTCGACTGATACGTGAGCAAGGTATATTGACGACGGTTGGTACTTCTTACGACTTGCTAGATCGCGGTGATGGGCTGTTTTTGATTCAAGCAACACCGCGTGAAGGCGTCAGCTTAGAGCAAGCACAACAAGCTATAACTTCGGAAATAGAAAAGCTAAAAACCGATCCTATTGCCGATGACGAGATCAGTCGCGCCAAGACCAATACGGTTACTGGTTTGATTTATGCGCAAGACAGCATGGAAGGACAGGCACGTATGATTGGCTCGTTACAATCTATCGGTCTAGATGACAGACTGCTTGCTAAGTTACCAGCTAAGCTCGACGGTATCAGTGTGGCTGACATTCAGGCTGCCAGCAAAAAATATTTGGTCAAAGACAACTTGACGGTGATGCATGTCGTGCCACCTAAAGACAGTAAAACCCCAGCGAAATAGTCGCTGCCTATTATCAAATGTCTCATAAAAATGGCCATAGCACCGTATTCTTAATAAGAAGAAACTCATGATTCAGAATAAATACGACTCTAAAGCAAAACCAAAATCTTTTAAAACTGCTTCAGCCTCTATAAGAAGCACTATCGCATCTAAAAAGGGATCTTATCTCAGTGCTAGCGTAATTTTTGCTTTTAGCATCTTGGCTACTACTGCTCAAGCTGATACAACAGCTGCTGAAGATTACCGCTCACCTGCTGCAGTCGATGCAAGTGCGCCAATTGCTGCTCTATCTAAACTGACCAGCTTAGCCGATGACAAACCTTTAAAAGTCACCGTACCGACCATTCAACAGTTTAAGACCAAGTCTGGCGTACCTGTTATGTTTGTACAAACGACCACCTTGCCAATTGTCGATGTTGATTTGCGTTTTAATGCTGGTAGCGCGCGTGATGGTAGTATCAAAAAGGATGGTTTTGGTATTGCGAATATGACAGCGACGATGCTCGAACAGGGCTCAAAAAGCCTAGATGAAAATGCATTTACTCGTGCAGTGGAAACGTTGGGCATCAATCTAAGCAGTAGCGCCTATAAGGATATGTTTATTGTTTCACTGCGTAGCCTATCTGATGATAAGCATCTCCTGCCAGCCATTGACCTAATGACACAGATGGTGAGTGAACCTACCTTTGACGAGCAAGTTCTAGCACGCAATAAAGCAAGACTGTTGGTAGGCCTGCAGCAACAAAAACAAGATCCTAATAGCTTAGCAAGTATCGCTTTCAACGAGGCTCTATATGGTACTCACCCTTACGCGCATCCATCAGTCGGCACGCTAGAAAGCGTTCCTACGATTGAGAAGCAACAACTGATAGACTTTAAAAATAAATATCTAGTTGCAGCAAACACGTCTGTTGCTATGACCGGCAACCTGACATTAAAACAAGCCAAAAAACTGGCAGAAGACATCACTGCTAAATTGCCTACTGGCCAAGCTGCCACTGATTTACCTGAGCCGAAACCGCTTACCAAAGCGCAGCACGTTCATATTCCATTCCCAAGCACTCAAACCACTGTACTCATGGGACAGCTAGGTAGCAAACGAGCTACCGACCCAATAGCACAGCAGCAGCAGACCAACTTTGCTGTTGGAAACGAAGTCATGGCAGGCAGTGATTTTAATGCGCGACTAATGACTGAGGTGAGACAAAACCTTGGCTATACTTATGGAATCTCAGGATCGATGAACCCAATGCTCTCTCGAGGTCCCTACCAGATTGGTTTTTCGACACGTAATGACAAGGCGCGTGCGGCCATTAATGCAAGCTTAGCGGTTATCAACGAAACGCTGGACAAGGGTATCACCACTGAGGAGATGCGCTTAACTACAGATAATCTGAAAAATAGCTTCCCGATGGGATTTGCGAGCAATGTAGGTATCAATAGCTTACTTGGAATGATGAATTTTTACCAATTACCGAATAATTACTTAGCTGACTATACCAATCGCATTGATCAAGTCACACTTTCAGAGGTCAATCAAACCATGCGAGATACGCTAAAGCCTGATAACTTTTTAATAGTTACGGTTGGGCAAGAAGATCCTTGGAAAGAAAAGAAAGTGGTAGAAAAAACCAGTAAGAAATAAATCGCTAGGAAGCAATATTAGAAATAAGCGTTATCAATCCAATGGACGTATTATAAATGGTAAAAAATACTACTCATAATATGTCCATTAATATTTGAACGGCTATAATCTTTAAATAAGAAGTGAAATATTAGGAATGCTTAGTATTAAGAATACTTGGCATCAGAAATTTTTAGCGTAACATCATAGACAAAATGCTCAGGCTTATGGGTAGCCCCGTTATAGCTCAAACGGATAACATGCTTATCATAAGACGTCACTTTATAATTACCATTGGCAAAGTTATGTAGCGTCGGCACAATTAATAGCGCTTCTATTTGACGGTTATCTACTTTAACATTGAGGCGCTGACCCTCTCGCGGATATAAGAAATAATCACAGTAGTCATTTACCATGACCTCTGATATACGTTCGATAACCTGATTACCTGTTTCTTCTTGAATTAATTTTGGACAGACATCAGAGCGCTTAGATGCCAAACGAGCATAAGAGTTCTTGATACTATCTTCTATCTCTTTAGAGCTTTGTATATGTCTATCAGCTTTATCCGTCACTATCATATTGTTTTCAGAGGAAATCTCTGTACTACACGCATTAATCAATAATACCGACATAAGTGCAGAAGTAAACAAAGCGCCATACTTATAGTTCGAGTGCAAAAAACTTTGCTTCTCGTTATTTAATTTATGATAGTTTTTCATTGTCGAGCGCTGATTTTTCATAGTTTTCGCTTAAAGTAAATTTGGTGGTTTTCTTTATAAGCCATGAAAATATAAAGGCGATTGATAACAGATATTATTAAAGCATAGTTTTTAAAGACCAAACAAATTTTTAATGAACTCATGCGTCTATCCTATGAATCCTACCAAATAATTACAAAATTATTATTTTTAGTAAACACCGGAATAGTATATATAAAAATGAATATATATCTAGCGTTATCTCGGCTAACTTTATAATTATTTGAATTCTCGATTCTTGATAAATCAATTAATAGCGGCAAGAAGAGGAACTACTAGCGTGATTGAACCCCCACTTACGATAACCATCAGTATCTAAATGAATAGCCCCTGTCGCATATAATCCTAAGCCAAAGTTATAAGGCTGTCCTTGATACTGCCAAAACTGGCATAAGCCATCATGCATGGTACTCAAGCGCCATAAATTGTCTTCGTACTCAGGTACCCAGATATCCATAGCACTTGCATTCATATGCTTACTACCGTCTGCCCCGCCTGCACAATCATTCAAACCTGGGTTACGATATACCGAACGTATCTCACTACTAAGTGGTAAAATACCTTGGTTTTTCAACTCACTATAAAGGCGTAATGTTGGTACAATGTTAGACCATAGTTCTTGAGGTGGCAGTTGATAAGGCTCATATCCGCATTTACTCCAACTACGGGCAGTCGTCAGCAGTTGCGACAGTGGCGGTACATTCTGCGACCCGACTCGTGCGCTGAGATAGCGTTCATACTCTGCTACTTGTCTGGCACGATAGCTATTGCTATTTAACCATGCGTTAAAGTCCATACTCATAGAATCGTTATAAGCACCATTATAGGTGTTGTTTGCTGTACTATAAGTAGTACCACGTCTCACTACATTCACACGTTTGTTTTCTTCAATGGACAACCTAGCATCAATCTCGAAATCACGCTGCTTTTGCACAATCAAGTTTTGCATACTGTCGCCATTTGATGCACTCGCACCACTCAACATGGTGACACCAGGACGCTGATTTGAGCTGTTAGTAGATGGCGTTATATACGCATTACTGTTATTGCTTGTACTGCTACTTTGACGTATTTGAATACGGCGTTCACTATCATCACTGATGATAACGGCATGAGCACTGACACTGCCAGCACATAGGATAAGGGTGATAATAGGTTGGCAAATTTGCCTATACGCATGGATTTTTGATTTTATCATTGCAAGAAACTACCGCTAAAAACGTTTTATCGATACTATCAAATTTTCAACAAGCAGGCTAAACTATCGCTTCTAATTTGAAGTCCAATATTGATAATTAACACTTATCCTTACAACTTTTATAATTGAGTGACTTTATTATTATTTGTGAATGATATAGCCATTGCTTGCTCGCATATTTTTATTAAAGTCGGTACTTTTAAGTACGCTTCTCATCATTATTTATAATGAGCTAATTTAGTTAGTACTTCCCTCCTACACCAATTGTTAGCCAAATTCTGCCTATGTCTTCTAACCCGCAATATCGTTTTTCACGTCAAAGCCATCATTTGGGTCAAGGTCACGCACCGACACTATGGCAACGTATTCATATCGACCCATGGTTAACTTTACTGTTATTGACGGTTTGTTGCATTGGTCTGACGATTCTATACAGCGCCGCAAGCCAAGATATTGGTATGGTCATTCGCCAAATGGTCAGTTACGGTGTGGCATTCGCTGTAATGTTTACCATGGCGCAGATACCGCCCAGTCTCTATCGTACTTTTACGCCCATATTTTATGTCTTAGGGCTTATATTATTAGTGCTGGTAGATATTATTGGTGAAGTACGTATGGGTGCTCAGCGCTGGATCAATTTGCCTGGGTTCGGTAGTGTGCAGCCTTCAGAGTTTATGAAGCTTGGTATGCCAATGATGTGTGCTTGGTTTTTGTCTAAGCGTGATTTGCCACCGTCAGCGTCTAGCATTGCTATTACCTTGGCATTAATCATTGTACCGGTGCTATTGATTGCTAAAGAGCCAGATCTTGGTACATCACTACTGGTCGCTGCTAGTGGCATATTTGTACTTTTCTTAGCGGGCCTTTCATGGCGATTGATTTCTGCTGCTGTAATTTTAGCTGTACCGTTTATTGCTTTTGCTTGGAACTTTTTACTCCACGACTATCAGCGTACGCGGGTATTAACACTCCTTAATCCTGAAGCAGATGTGCAAGGCGCTGGGTGGAACATCATTCAATCAAAGACAGCCATTGGTTCTGGAGGTCTCACTGGAAAAGGCTATCTGGAAGGCACGCAATCACACTTACATTTTCTACCAGAAGGCCATACTGACTTTATTATTGCCGCCTTCTCCGAAGAGTTTGGTTTACTCGGTGTGATGCTACTGATGTTCATTTATTTCTGCCTTTTATCACGTGCCTTATATATCGCTTTTACTCATCCTGATGTTTATAGCAGATTGTTGGCTGGTGCTATCGCCATGTCTTTCTTTGTTTATATATTCGTCAATGTCGGTATGGTTGGCGGCATTTTGCCTGTCGTAGGTGTTCCACTACCATTCATTAGTTATGGTGGTACGGCTATCGTGACTCTGATGGCAGGATTTGGCTTACTCATGTCTATCCATACACATAAATCTGGCTAACTGGAATAAGATACTTTCTGTATAATTCGTCTTTCGAGTAAGTCGTTCTGATGATTATGGTAGTATCATTAAAATAAATTGTTTTGTACTACTAATGATTTGATAAAAGACAATGATCCATAGCGCAAAGAAAAGTTTTATTCTGAGTGCTATGGCTTTTTTATTTTAATGGTTTTCATATAATGTATGTTCGTATCAACTACTATAATAGTTACAAATCTGAAATAATTGTTCGTTTTAGCGCCTCCTATTTTTACTAAAAAATAGACACAATTTCCGATATCAGTTAATCGCCTATAAGTTCAGAAAGATTTTATTCCTTGTTTTTTACAAAAAATTGCGTTAACCTCGTTTTACTGTACTCTGATACATAACCCGTACATAGCTACTAATAAACTTTGCATTTAAATATATTTAGGTTGTAGCGTAGCCGTATAGTTAGCATCTTGTAGATTCCAGACTTTCAAATACACTACTTAATTAACGGTTTGATAACAAAGCGATACGCGATGTCCTCTGAACCTTTTATTAACGTAGCACTCTAAAGAAGTTTGTAGATCGCACATCATGTAAATACGACATATAGTGACATTGTCACTTAGTCCTGATTTTGGACTTTGTATTCAATGCTTATCGCTAACTATCATTTGAGCGTATCATCAGTCACTCTATCTATTAGATGTACTGAATACTGATGATAATGAAATGAAAAATTACCATATATTAATATCTATAAGAGCCGCTCATTAATCAATATGAAAATAATAGATTAATGCCATGCTCAATCTAAAATATTTAGAGTTAGGTTTTGATGTATAAGTTATAGAGGTATTTATGAACAAGCGTTTATCTGGTTTACTTACAATGTCAGCAATGCTATTTGCTGGCTCTGCAGTCGCTACCAATGCAAATGCTGTAGAAGCAAAGACCACACTTGCTATGATTTCGCAAGATAACGCCTCCCACATTGACCGTGTACTTGGTGAATTAAGCCGTCAACATGATGGTGCATCAAGTTTGGTAAAGTCAGCCCGTCAGCCGACTTCATTGGCACTTAGCAGCTCATTGTTAGCCAATGATACGACACAAGTTACCAATGATGAAGATGTATTAGAGCGTCTAACAGCTGTTGCCTCTAACTCTGTCAGTAAGTTCAAGCAGACTGGTCTTGCGTCTTGGTATGGTCGTAAGTTTCATGGTCGCAAGACTGCCAGTGGCGAAACTTTTGACATGAACGGTTTAACTGCAGCGCATCGCTCATTACCATTGAACTGCTATGTCAAAGTCACTAACAAGACCAATGGTAAAAGTGTCGTGGTAAAAGTGAACGATCGCGGCCCATTTCATGGTAACCGTGTATTAGACTTATCTTATGGTGCCGCCAAAAAACTCGGTATTACGAGTAAAGGCGTGGGTAACGTTGCTATTGAGCGCGTTGCAGGACCTTAACTTTAGGTATCAGTTTTAAAGACCAATAATATTGCTAGCCTATATAGCAAAAAAAGCCTAACTCATCATTAGTTAGGCTTTTTTTATGGTCTATATTTATCGTTCCAAACTAACAGTAGCGACTAAACTGCTCAAAACAAAGTACTACTAATTCTATATAACTTATAACTCAAAGGCGCTTTCGATAGCATCATCGAGTCGCTCAACAGCAATCACATTGATACCTTTAAACTGAGGCGCATCTTTAGCAGGTGCATTGGCCTTTGGAATGATGGCATGCTTAAACCCATGTTTCATCGCTTCTTTCAAGCGTTCTTGTCCGTTAGGTACTGGGCGTATCTCGCCCGATAGACCCACTTCACCAAATACTGCTAATGAAGATGGTAACGCTCTCTCTTTAATACTTGAAGCACAGGCCAACAGTACGGCCAAATCAGATCCTGTCTCTATGACTTTGACGCCACCAACGACGTTGACATAGACATCTTGTCCACTGGTATGTATTCCGCCGTGACGATGCATCACTGCTAGCAACATGGATAAACGTTGGAAGTCTAAACCTAGCGCCATTCTTCTAGGCGAACCTTGTGAATCATCGACCAAGGCCTGCACTTCTACTAGTAACGGCCTTGTACCTTCACGGCTGACCATTACTACAGATCCAGCAACAGGTTTATCGTAACGACTTAAAAATATCGCTGATGGATTGGCGACTTCTTTGAGCCCCATATCAGTCATACCAAAGATACCCAATTCATTAACCGCACCAAAGCGATTTTTGACCGCACGAATCATACGAAAACGCGAGTCAGACTGGCCTTCAAAATAAAGTACGGTATCAACCATATGCTCCAATACTCGCGGACCTGCTAGCGTACCTTCCTTGGTTACATGTCCTACTAAAAATAGCGCCGTTCCCGTTTGCTTAGCATAGCGAGTCAAAATCGCTGCAGACTCTCTAATCTGACTGACACCACCTGGCGCAGAGTTGATAGCGTCTGTATAAATTGTCTGAATAGAATCAATAATAGCGATGGCTGGCTGCTCTTGTGTTAATGCAGCACAGATAGTTTCTACGTTAGTTTCGGCCAGTACACGCAGTCTATCAGCAGGCAAGTCTAAACGTTTGGCTCGCATGGCCACCTGTGCAAGTGACTCTTCACCCGTCACGTATAACGCACTACCTGCTAGTGAATCCGCCCGTGCCATATTGGTCGCCGTTTGCAGCAATATCGTTGATTTACCAATACCCGGATCACCACCGATTAACACTACGGAACCCGCCACTAACCCCCCACCCAGTACGCGATCGAACTCACTGATACCGGTTGGTAGGCGTGTATCGAGCGTCACACTTACTGCATTAAGCGGCATGACAGCACTGTGAGTACCAGAGTAGTTGCCAGCTGGCGCACTGGTACCACGAGTAGCAGCTCGTGCGTTATTGGGCTTCGCGGTGCTTTTATTGTGATGTGGCATGCTGACATTTGGGGCTTCGACCAAGCTATTCCATTCCCCGCAATCCGTACACTGCCCAGCCCATTTACCAAAATGCGCGCCACAATGCTGACAGACATAGCTGCTTTTGTTTTTTGCCATAGCTTATAAGCCTTATTCAGAGGGTCAATCGAGAATAATGAAGGTAACAATGTCACGCTTTATAAGCGCTGATTCAAAGATATTTGTTATGATAAGTCAGCTATTGGTTTTGCAAGCTGTACTTGAAAGAGGACGGTGTTAATTGTAGAGATATTAATTGTAGATATAAGTAGTAATTGGCTTATAAGTTCTATATAAAATAGTGTTAACCAGATCTATTAGTTAATCAGAAAACACAAAATTGTTGGTGTAGTGTTACGCAGCGCTTGTAAAGCAAAATGCATAGGCAGTAAGGAAAACCTATACCAGCACAACTCTACTTTAACGGCTCCTTTTCATTTTGAGCGCACTATATAAAATAGAGTATGAGATAAAAAATTTAACGCTCTCACTTATACTTGAAAGTCTTTACCTAGATAAACAGATTTCACTAAATCATTTTCTAACACTTCAGCCGAAGTGCCTTCTGCAATGATAGCGCCTTCTGATACGATATAAGCCTTTTCGCAAATAGCCAGTGTATCTCGAACATTGTGATCGGTGATTAAAACGCCAATGCCGCGATTTTTAAGCGTCAAAATAACATCTTTAATATCGCCAACAGAGATAGGATCTACCCCTGCAAAAGGTTCATCCAATAAGATAAACTTAGGATCAGCGGCCAATGCTCGCGCAATCTCACAGCGACGACGCTCACCGCCTGACACGCTCATACCCTGAGACTTGCGCACATGTTCTAAATGGAACTCGCCAATCAACTTTTCAAGTTCTTGCTGCTGTTCAGCTTTACTTAATTCTGTACGAGTCTGTAGGATAGCTAAGATGTTATCTTCGATAGACAGTTTACGAAAGATTGATGCTTCTTGTGGTAGATAGCCAATACCCGCACGCGCACGCTCGTGCATTGCGTATTTAGATAAATCCATTTTACCTAGCGTCACACGGCCTTTATCCATATTGACCAGTCCCACCACCATATAAAAGCTTGTCGTTTTACCCGCACCGTTAGGTCCCAACAATCCGACGACTTGACCCTGTTCGACAGAAAATGAAACATCTTTGACTACCCAACGCTTTCCATAGCGCTTGCCTAGATTTTGCATAGTCAATCGAGCGACAGGCGCCGTATTGGTATTTGATGCCGATAGGTCTAGATTTTTATCATCGCTCATAACTTACTCTTACTTTCACAAAATTTAAGCATTGCTAAAGGCAGACTTATTTACTCATAGCCTGTTTATTTGGATTAACGTACGCCACTTTGGTTTGTACCGTTATTAGGCGGGAATACCAGTTCAACGCGCTGATTGCCACCAGCGGTTGCTTCAACATCACCTGCTTTTAGGCTATAACGAATGACGTTACCAGCAAAGCTTGCGCCATTTTGAACCAGTTTTGCATTACCAGTTAGTGTAATAATCCCAGACACTGCGTTGTAGTCAATCTTGTTAGCCTGCCCTTTTGCCAAGCCTTTTTCTTGCGTGACTACTTGCTGCATAGTCGCTGGACGGCCAGTTGCTACCGCTGAATTAATGCTACGCTGCTGAGAAAGATTGACCGTGATGTTGTCGGCCGTCATCTTAAACGTACCTTGAGTAATAATGACATTACCTGCATAACTGGTCACGCCGGTACGCTCACTATAAGTGGCTTTATCCGCTAGCAATTTAATCTGCTGATTAGAATCTGATGGCAACGCGTGACTATATAGCGGTAGCGCCAATAACATTACCATTGGCAATGCGCGCAATTTGTGCAAGCAGAATGACGATGCGCGTAAAGTAGGCAAAAATTTAAGTTTCATATAAATAACTCATTTCATAATAGGTGGTAGGATTTGCAAACTTTATGCTAGCTGCTATTTTTTGACACGGTAAATAAGAAAGACTTTGACTAAAATAATGCTTTATCTTGGCGTTCAGATGGAGAAAAGGCAACAGCAACTTGGCCAAATTCGTACTCACCCGTCTCAAGATTGGCAGTCATACTAGAGGCTTCAAATCGATTCATGCCTTGTTCGATTTTCACAGGCGCGTCACTGTATACCTTGCCTGATTTCGTATTGCCCTTTAGCGTACTACCAGTTACTTTTATTGGTTCGATATCAGGGGTACTCTTATTGCCTTCGCTCACCAGTGTAAATCCACCTGATAAACTAAGCTCCCCTGTCTGTTGACTGATGGCTGCACTGCCCGCTTGAATACGATAGCGTTGCTCTGCAGATGGTTCCCAATTCATGGTAATGCCTGACATTTCATCCTGATTGGTCTCAGGATTATGTGTCAAAGATTCAGCGGTAAGCTCGTATTCGGTTTCACCCTGTTCATTGGTCTGCACGGCTTTGATATCAGTGGCTTCATAATCGACATCTGTCGTTTCAATATTGACTGGCGGCGTTACGTCGCCTTGCTGCTGAAAAAACCAACCCGCGATACCAGCAATAATTAAGGCTAATACAATTAAGACACGTGTATTCACGACTGGTTATCCTGAGTTTGTACCCCATCAAGCGTGTAATGCGCGATAAAGTCTTGATAATGTCCATGACCTTTTAAAATGAGGTCACATATCTCGCGCACTGCTCCAGTACCGCCAACACGAGTCGTTACCATGTCACTGCGCTTGATAACTTCAGCATGCGCGTTAGGTACGGTTGCCGCGAATCCTACTGTTTGCATTGCTTTGATATCCGGTAAATCATCGCCCATATAGGCACAGTCGGCAGCAGTAATATTCAAAGCAGGATCTAGAGACGATAGTAGCTCGTTTAGCGCAACAAGCTTATCATCACGGCCTTGCACCACATGGTTGACGCCCATTTCTGCTGCGCGCTTGTTTACCATCGCACTACTACGGCCCGTAATGATGGCTGTCAAAATACCGTAGCGCGCTAGCGACTTAACACCCACACCATCCTGTACGGAGAACGCTTTGGTCTCAACACCATTGGCATCATAGATAATTTGACCATTGGATAAAATCCCATCAACATCCATGACCAATAGTTTTACTTGTCCAGCTTTCTGTATCAAGTCCTGCATTATTTGTCTCTTTTTAATATTTATTTTCGAAGCGTTATTCTATATAGCTTAACTATTTTAACAACAACTCACAAACCTTATTTGACCCCGGCTTGCAGCAAATCATGCACGGTAATAATAGCTTCTAAACGATCTTCATCATCAATAATCAATAACTGGCTAATACTACTCTCATTCATGACACTAAGCGCATCTGACGCACGCATCGTTTTACTGATATGGCGTGGATTGCTGACCATTACTTCATGCATTGGCGTTTGTAGATCGATGCCTTTTTCTAACCCCCGGCGTAAGTCACCATCTGTGAACACACCGACGACCTTATTGTTATCATCAGTCACTACTGTCATACCCAATCGTCCGGCAGACATGGTAAATAAAGCTTGTTGCAATGGGGCCTGCTGATGAATCAATGGTAAGTCTTCTGAGTTGGTATGCATCAAATCTTCAACACGCGTCAATAGCTGACGACCCAAGGCACCAGCAGGATGGGATAATGCAAAATCTTCAGAAGTAAAATTACGTGCATGTACTAAAGCAACCGCCAATGCATCTCCAAGCGCTAAAGTAGCCGTCGTACTGGAGGTAGGCGCTAGATTAAGTGGACAAGCCTCTTGCGACTGACCGAGCGTCAATACAATATCAGCTGCTCGTGGCAACATACCGCGCTTATCACGACTGATACTGATGAGAGGGATATTTAGATGTTTGACAACTGGCAGTAGCATCTTGATTTCATCTGACTCACCTGAGTTTGAAATAGCAAGCAGTACATCACCTTTCACAAGCATTCCCAAGTCGCCATGCCCTGCTTCACCAGGATGCATAAAAAAAGCAGGCGTACCCGTTGAGGCAAAAGTCGCTGCTATCTTGCGTCCAATTAATCCTGATTTGCCCATGCCCGTGACCACCACTCGACCCTTACAAGTCAGGATGATGTCACATGCTTGTGCAAATCTGTCGTCAATCTGCTCTGTTAGCAGTGCTAACGCAGATATCTCTGTATTAATGGCCTCGATAGCAGTGGTAATAAATTGCTCATGGGTTAAGTTGTTTTTAGTATCACTCATGAATCCGCTCTATTTTTATAATGAATCAATACGCTATTTTACTACACTATGTTTCATATTAGTAATAGTCTACAAAATCTACACTAATATAGTGCTTCATACGGAATAAAGAGCTTGCTGCTATCTATACAAAAAAAACCCACTATATCAGCAGGTTTTAAACGAATAAATCATGTCTTAACATCTTTTTCAGACAACAGGCTCGATTAATGCAATACGTTAGCCATTGTTATCATTAGAACCATCGTTTGGCTTATCTTCGAAACCTGTGTTATCTGCCGTGGCATCAAAGCCACGATCTTGACCAAAACCACCACGCTCGAAGCCGCGCTCTTGACCTTGTCCAAAGCTACCGCGTTCAAAACCACGATCCTGACCTTGGCTAAAACCACCACGATTGAATCCACTGCGACTCGATGCAAATCCGCGCTCTTCAAAGCCGCCAGCAGCAGGGTTACTACCACGTTCAAAACCACCGCCTTGATATCCAGTCGGTGCTGCGCTCTGAGGCTGAGCACTTGTACCTGTTGTTGTGCTACTACGTGGGTTACGTGCTGGCACGACTGTTGAGATAGCATGCTTATATACCATTTGGCTCACTGTATTTTTCAGGAGAACGACATATTGATCAAATGATTCAATTTGGCCTTGTAATTTAATACCATTTACCAAAAAAATAGAGACAGGAATGCGATCTTTGCGCAGCGAGTTCAAGAACGGATCTTGTAAAGTTTGTCCTTTTGACATGAAATCTCTCCTAAATATTATATAGTTATGTTTTGAGTGCCAATTATTTTAAGTGTTAATTTAATTATAATGGCTAAAAGGTAGATACAATAAGGTGTTTTCTTTATAAAACGTATCTAAATAAATATTCGTTGCTCTTAAGTGATTCCACTTTATCGCGAATACGTTATTATTGTAAATAATTAAGTAACTAGTTGTTTCGTTAATAATTTATGTCTACAAAAGTTCATAAACCAGACATCATAACGATGCTCAACGCACTGAACCAAATTATAACAGCTATCTATGTCAATTTTTGAAACTAATTGTGTTAGCTATCATTGCACCTTAAGACAAGTACTCTCGTGCTTCGGCCATGGTTTTAAACGTTTGTAATGTCATATGACTGCTAGCATCAGCCTTGTTCTCAGATTCTGCTATCCCATTTGATGACGCACTGGGCAACTGCTTTACCTTTCTTAGCCATGTGTACTGACGTTTTGCTAGCTGTCTTGTAGCATATAATGCCTTATTTTGCATTTCCTGACAAGCAAGCGCCTCGGTCTCTTGACTAGCCATGTTTGATCGAGCAGCTGACTTAACAACATTATCTGAAATTTCTTTTTTTTCGTTGACAGCTATATGCTTTTCAAAAGCCTCATAAAATTGAGCTTTATCCAGATGAGGTTCATCAAATATCGGATGATCAATGTGCACCAAGTATTCTAGTACTTGCCTGTAGCCCACACAGCGCATCGAAGGCATATTAGGCGTGAGCGGATACTTTTTTAGTAAGTCTATGACTTCAGCCACTAGCCCTTCATTCCACATGATATCTAGGCGTTGTTCGATACGATCATGTAGCCATGGACGAGCCGGCATTACCGATAGCGCATGCCATTGCTGCTTCGGATTATGTGCCAATGCTTGCTTCGGCTTGCGCTGCCAGTCACTTATTGGAATATTTGTTTGTAAATAGACTTCAATTGCTCGCGTGATACGCTGAGTATCAGTAGCATTCAAACGCTCATGACTTATAGGGTCTATACTGCCTAAATAATTATATAGGGCACTAATACCTTCCTCTTGACGCCACTGCTCTACGCGCGCGCGTACGCTGTCATCGCTATCGGGCACAGGAGACAATCCATCGAGTAGCGCCATGTAATACATCATGGTCCCGCCTACTAATAATGGTATCTTGCCATTTCTGTGACACTCGTCAATAAGGCGGGCAACGTCACTGACAAACTCCGCCACACTATAGCTTTGCATAGGATCAATGATATCGACCAAATGATGTGGATAACGCGCCAGCTCAATCGCTGTTGGCTTGGCTGTGCCAATATTCATGTCACGATATATCAGTGCTGAGTCCACAGAAATTAATTCAAAACGGCCAGTATCGTATAGCTCGTACGCTAGTGACGTTTTGCCGCTAGCAGTTGGTGCCATAAGACAAACTACGCTGTTATCCGTCAGTTTGTGAGGTAGGCTATCAGACGAATGTTGCATAAAGTGGCCTTTCATAATATATGGATAACTCAGATATCGATTGGTTTAATTGCTTTAAGATGTTGTAATTATTTTCAGATATTCAGGATAGCATTAGCTTTACTAAGCGGTGACTATCTATCGCTTTAATAGCATTGTTCTTAATTATTTCAGTAAGATCATTTGCAAAAACCATTGAATCTTGCGCAGACATTTGCGTATTGACACTAATAAGTTGCTGATTAATCTCAGTAGCACTGTTTGGCAATCTATCTTTTTTGAATACTTGATGACTAGAGGTAAGTGATTCGAACAACTGGTTTATTTTAAGCTGCCAGTCTTTAGCACTTATCAATACACACTGCCCTTGGTGATAAAATAACAGCCAAGGTAGCTTTTTATCATCTGTGCTTGAGTCAATACCAACAGCTTCTAAATCGTTAATAATATCTAAGCAAATCGGCAAAAATGCATAGGGAACTGCTACAGCGGAATAATGTGACGTGCTGTTGTTACTGTTGTTACTATTGTTACTTTGGTCTGATCGCTCATTGATATGAGATCGCACTGACTCTTGCAATAAAGGATTACTTGAAAGTGATTGGTTTGCAGTAGTCTGATAAGACTGTCTAGTAGCTTTTACTTGATTATGCTGCCTTGGGTTATTGCTAGACTGACTACTTGAGATGGGCACTTCAGAAGAACGACTTAAAGAAGCATCATTATTTGCCCGTTCCGCAGATATGTATTGGCTATCAGCTTCGGTCGTCGCTACGGACGCAGATGCAGAAACAATTCCAAGCCCAAACTTAGCTACATCAATCGTTTTCAACTGCGTACGAACTGTATGGCCTAAGTGCGCCATAATATTATTCAATGGACTGATTTTGATACGTTGTTTAGATGGATGCACATTGATATTTAACCATTGAGTTGGTAAATCAAAATACAGTGCATACCCCATACCTGCTAGCTGCGCACCTTGTGCCAGTTGACGTATTTGATTGCTAATCAATGCTTCTTTTACCAGTCTGCCATTTACATACATCAGCTTTGGTAAGTCAGATTTTTCATAATGCAATGGCCATAACCAACCACTAATCGCTGCCTGATTAACATTGTTATCATCGTATTCTACAGACGAATGCACCAGACTCGATAAGTCTATCGATATTGCTAATGCATTATCTGTCAACGCCATACCAGTCGCTTGTTCCAACCGCGGCAGTGGCAAGCGACTGGTATTATTGTCATTATTACCACTAATACTCGTAGCACTTGCAGATAATGATAGACGCTGTTTATTGTCATGAAAAAGTGTCAAAGCAACATCGGCACGCGCCAGTGCGACTTCACGGACAATGGTTTCGATATGACCGAATTCAGTAGCAATAGATTTTAGGTTGCCACGGCGGGCAGGCACGTTAAAATACAAATCTTTTACGACAATCGTGGTACCACGGTTATGGACAACTGGCAACAGTTTCGGTGTGTCATCTAATACGCCAGCGACCTGTAATTGACGGCCAATGCCACTATCATCATGACTACTGATTAAGGTCAAACGCGAGACAGCAGCCATCGCTGCTAATGCTTCACCGCGAAAACCCAACGTCGTAATACCATGCAGATTAGCAACGTCAGCAACCTTACTGGTCGCATGACGAGTGATGGCCATAACCATGTCATCAGGATGAATGCCGACCCCATTATCCACTACCTCAATCAGACCCATACCACCTTGAGTGATGCGCACCTCAATATTGGTCGCACCAGCATCGATGGCATTTTCCAGCAACTCCTTGACCACTGCTGCTGGACGGGTCACCACCTCACCTGCTGCTAATTGATTGATTAGCAACGGCGATAGTTTTTTAATACGGGTATTAGGATGATTATCTGGCATTTATAGATGTCATATTTTTGGAAAGTAGCGATTGGTGTAATTTAGATATTCATTTAGATGCTAAGTTGCGATAGATCCAAACCCTGCGCTTGACCTGCCTTTGACACTCTCAAATGCACTTGGCGTGCTTCAGTGTCGTTATCATCGCTTACACTTTGGGTCATATCGATGAATAACGTAGGCGGTGGCAAATAGCTATCCGCGCGGCTAGCCCATTCGATGATGACTAACGCTTCAGGCTCATCAAGATACTCGTCAAATCCAATAAAAGACAACTCTTCTGGATCTTGCAAACGATATAAGTCTGCATGATAGACTGGCTTGGTCGAACCATCTTTTCGATGAATACTATAAGGCTCAACCAAGGTATAGGTTGGACTTTTCACTGCACCTGTATGACCGAGCGCTTGTAACCAGTAACGCGTTAGTGTCGTTTTACCAGCGCCCAAGTCACCTGCCAGCCACACGCTACCTGTCAGCGGCAATGTCGCTAGTTGCTCAGCCAATGCTTTAGTATCTTGCTCAGAGTTTAGTATCAGAGTCTTTAAGTATTTGCTATTTTCTATAGATTGACCATCACACATTAGGCTGAACCTGCTCTGTCTGTACCTGCATGGTTACGGTTGGATTGGTAAAGCTTTCACCGCGAATCAGCTTGGCATACAGCTCAGAGTCAGTCCACTCAGCACGAACCTGCTCACTGAATTCAAAGTCCTCTAAAACTAGCTGACCCATTTGATCGTTTGCAACATCATCAGCAAAACACTGTGCATACCCTGTCGCCGTCTCGTGGGCAATCACTGAGTACACGCTGACATCAGCTTCACCATTTTGCATTTGTGTCTGACGTAGTATTTCTTGCGCCCAAAAGAATATCACTCGTGAAAACTGCTCTGCCGATGGTGAAACTGGCAAGCTTATCCAACGTGCGCTAAATTTCTTACACGCTGCGACATACTCAGGATCATCTTTGTTCCAAAAACAAATAGCATGATCAAAGCTATCAATAATGTCCTTGATCGAAGATTTCAGCAGACCAAAGTCATAAACCATTTGCCCATGGTCTAAACGAGTGGCCTCAAGGATCAGCTCAATCTGATAGCTGTGGCCATGAATCGAGTGCTTACAACGCTCAGAACTACAGTTACGAACGATGTGAGCATTTTCAAATTTGAACAGTTTACGAATACGCATAATAATTTGACCAAAACAGTAAGCACTATGGTGCTAAATGTTAATAAATAAGAGTTTGCCGCGTTTATGAATCGGTTTATGGTTCATTATAGCAAATCGCCATGTATCCGTAAGTAAGCACTTATTAATACAATGATTGATTGAACGAATCAATTGGTAAACTAGAACTAACCGTAAACATAAAGAATTTGAATGATACTTAAATCGTAGACGAATTGTGCGAGCGCTATCTATTACTAAAGCTTAAGCCTATACTCTATTCAGTAAACAGCTATGTTAGCTGTATTCACACTGTCTTGAATTCGCTTAACTTGGCGTAATGAGTAGTGTGCTGTAAAAAAGGAAACGATGATGAGCAAAGGTCAAGATAGTAAGAAAAATGTTAAGAAAAAGCCCCTTTTGACTGCTAAAGAGAAGAAAGCTGCCAAACAAGCCAAGAAAGACGACAATGGTAGTATTTTAGGCAAACATTAATAATAAATACATTGATATGCCAATCTGACCTAACCGTTTGATCGGTATTTTTTGATTCGTCATTGGCTTTTAGCTAAGCACTGTCTTTAATTAAGCTTAGGTTTTTATTAAGCTCCGCGCGGCGCAAACATAATAATCGCCATTCCTAATAGCGCAACTATCGAACCCACTATGTCCCACATGGTTGGTCGTATACCATTGACCGTCCACAACCATAAAATCGCCATGCATATATAAACACCACCATATGCAGCATAGACCCTGCCCGCAGCAGTTGGGTGTAATGACAGCAGCCAAACAAACGCGACCAAACTCAGCCCACCAGGTATCAGTAGCCAGATTGACTTGCCTTCTCGCAGCCAAAGATAAGGCAGATAACATCCTGCAATCTCAGCCAATGCAGTAAGCGCAAATAGCCCAACCGTCTTTAATTCTGTCAAAACTCACTACTCCTCATCTACTACTTTTCTAACCTGATAAAACCAGTCAGGTATTGTACGGCATTCCCCAAAATAATCACCCTATCTCTGTCACCACTTATAAAAAGCTATTTTTTCTGACATGACAGTTAAAATCACAGTAAAATCTATCATAACAAACAAACCTCTTGGATAACCATCTATCGAGGCCATACCGACATTGTAAATAGGAAGTTAGCATCATGATGCGTATTGGATTATTTTTATTAACCAACTTGGCAGTGATTGTGGTATTTAGCATTGTGTTTGGTATTTTATCGAGGTTTTTTGGAATCGGTGGTGTGCACAGCGCAGGTGGTCTCAACTACATTAGCCTTGCCGTTATGTGTGGTATCTACGGTATGGTCGGCTCGATGGTGTCGCTATTTATATCGAAGTGGATGGCTAAAAGATCCACTGGTACGGTAGTCATAGAATCGCCACGCACCGCTACTGAGCAATGGCTAGTCGATACAGTCGCCAAACAAGCACGAGCCGTAAATATCGGTATGCCTGAGGTTGGTATTTTTAATAATTCGCAGCCAAATGCCTTTGCGACTGGTTGGAATAAAAATAAAGCACTGGTAGCGGTTTCGTCTGGTCTACTACAAAATATGAATCAAGATGAAGTCGAAGCGGTACTGGCGCATGAGATTGGCCATGTGGCTAACGGTGATATGGTAACCCTTGCCCTCATTCAAGGGGTCGTAAATGCCTTTGTAATGTTCTTTGCACGTATTGTAGGCAGTTTCGTTGATCGTACTGTGTTTAAAAATACCAGTGACCGCCCAGGTATTGGTTACTTTATTACGAGTATCGTAATGGATATCTTACTTGGATTTTTGGCATCTGCCATCGTGATGTGGTTCTCACGCTTACGTGAATTCCGTGCGGATCAAATGGGCGCAAAATTGGCCAGCCGCGAAAAAATGATTAGGGCGCTTGATGCGCTTCGTCCTTCTGCACAGCGACCAGATCAAATGCCTGAGAGTATGAAAGCATTTGCGATCTCATCAGGACAAACGCAAGGCTTTAGTATTGCCAATCTATTCCGTTCACACCCAACGCTTGATGACCGTATTGCGGCGTTGAGAGAATATAATCCTAATTAATGACAATCGATTTAAAACCAACTTGCTACTTGTTAGCAGGTTGGTTTTAAAAAAATACTTTATATAGAAAATTAGAAGTTAGAGTATGAATACTCAGTCACTATCATTTTATTTAGTAGTAAAAGGCTAAACATTAGCGCTAGTTTAAATAAAAGAGATATTACTTCTTTTCCTTAGACGGAAAAAGCGATACCAAACCATCTCCTATGATTCCTCGCCAAGCAAAGTAATCATGTCCTGCAGCATACTCTTGATAATGTGTATCGTACCTTTTTGCCAATAAAACGTCTCGCAGATGACGATTGGTTCCCAATATACCGTTGCTACCACTTTTACCATGAGCCGTTTCAAACACGCCTGCGCTCAAAAAGAAACGAACGGGTGCCTTATCCATTTCTATTACTTCAGACGCTACGAAGTGTTTATCTTCTGCTGTCTGATCTTTTGGATGCCACCAGTAAGACCCTGACATAGAAATAACATTGCCAAATATGTCGGGGTGACGTAGTGCGATAGTCGTCGCTGCTAAACCGCCATAACTTGACCCTGCAATGACCGTTCTATCCGTTGGTATCGTTACTGGCAACCGTTTATTTATTTGTGGTACTAACTCATTGGCCAATACATCTGCAAACATTGGGTTGGCAGGTAATTCACGTGCACGGGCATCATTATCAGGATTGCTAATAAATACCGCTGTCACTGGTGGAACCTTACCTTCTGCAATCAAATTATCTAAAATCGTGGGCAATCCAACCGTATCAATATAGGCTTCCGCATCAAAGATATATAACAGCACCGCATCATCTTTACTATTCTCCTTGTTGTTATTAACAGTTGGGGAGTAAATGGTGATATCGCGAGTATTATCCAATGTACTACTAGTAAATTTAAAGGTAGACAACGCTCCTTTGGGAACCTCTGCCTGTCTTTTTATCCAACGCCTATTTGGTGCGTCTTTTAACGTAATAGTAGATTTGGTTGTGTACTTATCAGTGGCTGAACGTGGCCATGAATGGTGATTATAAGGATCAACTTGAGCCACGGCTTTTATGGCGACTCTACGAGCAAACTCAGACAGAGGTGGCTCAGGGATATTAGGGGCAATTTGATAGGATAAGTGCGTGTTGTTTGGCACAATAAAACTTTTGTACCATGTATCAGAGTCTACCAATCGTTGCAATGCATCATGATTGGTGGACGGGCCACCCATTAACTTGACATTGCGATAGTCTCCTCGCGCTAAAAACGTCATCACAGTGCCCAAAGCTGTGTCTTCAATCAGCGGTGTACCTAATACTTCCACTTCCGCCCAAAAGCGATCTGTACTCTGCCCTTTCTGCAATGACTCAAGTAATGCCGATACTCTGGGGCTGAGTAACGTGTCAGAACTGTCTAGAGAATTTCCTAAAGAACCTTTTAAATCTTGCTCTGCTAAACTAACACGTTGTTCGAGCACTATCTGATAAGCACCTGAGCCAGACAGTCGCCAGGTCTCTGCACAGTTTTCGGCTACTGAATAGAAGTGTTGTTTGCCACTTTTATTATCAATCAAACGGCGCGATACTTTTCCTGTGGCATCGATAACATCTAGCGTCATCATACTTCTATCACTCTCAACATATCCGGTTAGATAATCGCCTGTATCGCAAGGAACGCTAAAATCTAATGACTTATGCTGTGGCTTGATATCAGCGTTTTCCCTGTTGGAATGATTTAAATCGCCTTTCAAGGGACTTTCAATCGTTAGCATCGTTGCCTCCGAACCAAATGCAGGAAATGACGCCGAATATAATAAAAAGGTAAAGCCTGCTATGGCCCATTTTTTCTTAGGAAGAAATCGTATGTATCTCATTCACTACTCCCTCATTTATTCACTGACAAACATCTAATTTCTACCTTTACAGAATGTCTAGCGAATGATACAAAAGTGAAATACTACCTTATTTTTAATATAGATGATATTGAAAATCATTATCGTTTGATAATTTATTCTGTATAATTAAATAGACAATGACAATTTATTTTTCTTTTATAAAATAAAAAACCCACCTGACTCAATTAAAGTCAGATGGGCTTTTAGAATAGATATAATGACTAACTAAATATCAAACTCAAGTGCTCTATCACCATCGGCATCTTTGATACGCGTTGGCAAACCAATCTTATTTAGTAGATTAATAAATGGCTTGGCATCTAGCTCTTCGACGTTGACCATCTTGCCTGCATTCCATTCGCCAGTTGCGACCAGTATCGCAGCAGCAACAGGTGGCACGCCTGCGGTATACGAGATACCTTGGCTACCAACTTCATTGTAAGCATCTTTATGATCTGAAACATTATAAATAAACACTTCAGTCTCAACACCATTGATCTTGCCTTTGACTTTGTCACCAATGCAGGTCTTGCCTGTATAGTTTGGCGCAAGTGAGCTTGGATCTGGTAGTACTGCTTTAACGACTTTTAGTGGTACAACTTCTTGGCCTTCAGCAGTCATTACTGGCTGCTCAGACAATAATCCTAAGCTCTGTAGAACAGTGAAGACATTGATGTAATGCTCACCAAAGCCCATCCAAAAGCGAATGTTTGGTACATCTAAGTTAGCTGACAATGAATGCACTTCATCATGACCGCTTAGATAGCTGTTTTGCACGCCCACAACTGGCAAGTCGTCCGTACGTTTAACTTCAAACATTTTGTTAGACTGCCACTTGCTGTCTTGCCAAGAGTAAACCGTACCGGTGAACTCACGGAAGTTAATCTCTGGGTCAAAGTTGGTCGCAAAGTATTTGCCATGGCTGCCCGCATTGATATCAATGATATCGATATCCGTCACAGATCCTGCATCCATCATGTCATAGCCAAGACGCGCATAAGCGTTGACCATACCAGGATCAAACCCTGCACCTAAAATGGCCGTAACATTGTTGTCTGCACAGCGCTCTTTACGTTGCCACTCATAGTTGTTGTACCATGGCGGTGTCTCACAAATCTTACGTGGGTCTTCATGAATAGCCGTATCTATGTAGGCAGTACCTGTCTCAATGCAGGCTTCTAGTACGGTCATATTGATAAATGCCGAACCAACATTGATGACTATTTGTATTCCGGTGTCTTGTATCAGCTGCACGAGTGCTTGGCTGTCCATCGCATCGACTTGATGCGTATGCAAGACCGCAGCCTGCTTAAAGCTGTCTTTTTCTTTTACACTTTGGGCGATGGCATCGCATTTGTCTTTTGTACGTGAGGCGATATGAATCTCACCAAGTACATCATTGTGCATCGCACATTTATGCGCGACCACTTGAGCGACACCGCCTGCTCCGATGATCAGTACGTCTTTTTTGTTAGATTTGGCTTGTTGGTTTGTGTTCAATGAACAATCCTCCTTTGTGTCCCTGTCGATACCATTGATAGCGGCTATGCAAAACAGAAACGAGTGAATGATATGCGTGAATTAAAAAGGAAGACCGAGGAAAACCCACGCACCCGTCGGGCAAATAATACTCCATTATTTGCCCGACGCGATTATAACAATTTTTATTCCCTTATCGGTAAAAAATAATGTATCAATAGCAGATACCTTAAAATCACCCGTTATTAAGACTAAGCCTTTGTTTTCTAATGTAGAAAAGTCTTAGAAATATCGCGTTAAGACAAGCTGGCTTTATAATCTTGATAATCAAACTCGCGCTGGATATCGATACTGCCATCCAACCGGCGGATGACAATCGCTGGCATGTTGACCCCATTAAACCAATTCTTCTTCACCATCGTATAACCAGCAGCATTGCCAAAGGCAATCTGATCGCCTATCTGAAGATTACTCGGTAATGCATACTCGCCGAAGATATCACCTGCCAAACAAGAACGACCATAAATAATGGTATGGTCTGCCGATTCAGCATTCGCTTCAGACGGTGCAGCTTCTGCAGGATTGCCAATAGGTGCAATATTGATAGCAGTATTATTGATCGCAGCAATCGGTGCTGACTCACGATAAATCAATAAATCAAGCATATGCGCTTCAATAGAAGCATCGACGACTGCTAGGTTTTTTTCGTTATGCATGGTATCCAATACAGTAGTTACCAACGTGCCCGCACCATGAATACTTGCTTCACCCGGCTCAAGATACACTTGCACGCCATAGGTTTCGCTAAACGCTTTCAAACGTGCAGCTAGCTTCTCTAATGGATAATCAGGCGCGATAAAGTGGATACCACCGCCCAAGCTCACCCATTCAAGCTGCGCTAAGACATCACCAAATCTAGCTTCGATATCCGCCAAGCTTTCACTAAAGGCTTCAAAACTGTCATTCTCGCAGTTGTTATGAATCATAACGCCAGTAATATCGCCAAGTACCGCTGCGATTTTATCTTTATCATGCTCACCAAGACGGCTAAATGGACGCGCAGGATCAGCAATCAAAAACGATGAGTTGCTGGTCTTTGGATTGAGTCGTAGACCTACAGGTATATTTTGCTTGGCAGCTTGCTCTCTAAAAGCAGTTAACTGTGAGATTGAGTTAAAGATAATTTTATCCGCATAGTTCAGTACTTCAGGGATTTCATTTGCACTATAGGCGACGCTATAAGCGTGCGTTTCTTTTTTATCGCTGCTACTGGCATCATCGTTATTGCCAAAGGTTTCATAGCCCAATCTGACTTCATTAAGTGAAGACGAAGTCGTGCCATGCAGATAAGGCTGCATCACATCAAACACGCCCCATGTGGCAAAGCATTTTAGTGCCAATAATGCTTTTGCACCAGATAGCTCACATAGCTTAGCGATGATTTTCATATTGGCAACGATAGCCGCTTCATCAAGCACGTAGTAAGGCGTTGGTGGCAATGTCGCGTTGATAGAATTCTCTAGATTTTTTGCATTCATAATAGATTACCTAATAGACACTCTGCTGTTGGTATCTTGACAGACAGATATAAATATTTGCGCTATAGTAGACTAAATTCATCATAATTAGAATATCTTATGGCACTCTCAACCGATTATTCCACCTCAGCCAGTCGATCCCATTCATCACAATTGGATCCGAAAAACATAGATTTGACTTATCTAGATCCTGATGCGCGTGCCGTGTTGGATTTTTGGTTTGATAAAAACAATGAAGCTTACTGGTTTGAACAAAACGATCGTTTTGATAAGCAAATACAAGATAAGTTTGGCGGCATTTGGGAAGCAGCGAAACAAGGCGAATGTGTCAGTTGGCGTATCGCAGAGTCTTCATTGGATGGTAATAGCTCGATAACGGCGTTGGCAGGACGCTTGGCAGAAATTATTGTGCTAGATCAGTTTTCACGCAATTTATGTCGCGGACAAGCAAATGCATTTGCGCAAGATGGTATGGCATTAGCACTCGCCCAAGAAGCCATTCAACAGCCTTATTTTGATACTCTACCGATGCAATGGCGTAGGTTTATTATCATACCGTTTATGCACTCCGAGTCGGCCATGATTCATCAGCGTTATCTACCACTATTTGAACAATTAGATGATGCAAACACATTAGACTTTGAACATCGTCACAAACAAATTATTGATCAATTCGGGCGATACCCACATCGCAACGAGGTACTAAATCGCGACTCAACCGAAGATGAAAAGAACTTTTTAAAACAGCCTAATTCATCGTTTTAGGCCACATTTCTAGTATTGTACGAAGATAATTAAAGTTATTACACAAAAAATTATTACTTAGATTAACACACCAAGTGCAACGCTAATTAATATTATAGAACGCCTGCATAGGCGTTTTAAACCCTAAGCGTTTTCTTGGTCTGTTATTTAGTTTGTTCTCAATGTCCTGCATCTCATCATCAG
>Ga0208015_1000110_pt1 | contig 56172 bp, 41 predicted proteins | sample 26BtaG_FD_184101 | JGI IMG/M metagenome (GOLD analysis project Ga0208015, IMG submission 184101) | Marine viral communities from Cariaco Basin, Caribbean Sea - 26B_WHOI_OMZ_CsCl (SPAdes) (version 2) | ecosystem: Environmental > Aquatic > Marine > Oceanic | place: Caribbean Sea: Cariaco Basin... | reverse complement strand
GCATAGTACGATTGGTTATGTGTCACCTTTTGATTTTGAAAAGCGGTATTATGATAATTTAACCCTGTCAGGCATCGCTGCCTGACTCAAGTAAATCACTCTCCGATAAAGTCGGGGCGGTTCACTATTTTAACAAAAACCTCTTATCAGGTGACCTAAATTATAAGGAAGGCTACTACTACTTCCCATTTTGACACTTCCATTAGTGCCAAGGTCTACGTTTTCAGCTAACTTTACAGTTAGGGTATTATTACTAGCATCAGACTCTACCCCAATGTTGCCTGTAGTTAAAGCAGCAGTGGCCTCTGCACCACCTTTGATATTAAGTGTCTCACCAAGCTTACGATCCACGGGAGCTCCTCTATCACTCGCAAAGGTAATCTTGCTTTCTGATAAATCTTCAATAGATTGATTAGTAGCGTGTAGCTGACTACCATTGATAGCATCAGTACTGTCTGTATTGACTGCTCCAGCAGCAACGTGCTTGATCTGACGCTCATGTTCTACTGAACCAACAGATACTTGTGCTCCTTTATCACTTGTTACACCAGCGTAATTATAGATCTTGTTGCCGATAATAAGGTTCTTTTCCTCCGTAGCTTCACTAAGCGTAGTTGATCCTGCACCTAAAGCTACAGAACCGTCTCGACTTGCTGACGCCCCCACACCAAAAGCAGAGGATGCTGCACCTACTGAGCTTGAACGGACACCGACAGCAGTAGAAAGATTACCTTCGGACCGTGCTTTAACACCAACTGCTAAGGATGCAGCGCCCCCTGCTTCAGTATGCCCATATGGATTATTTGGATCCTCTATAAGATCACTACCAGTATATGCATTGAATAAGTCGTTAACACCATCAACATTTGCAGCAGCATCTAAATCATCACCACCAATAGCAATAGATGAATGTCCTTTTGAGACAACATTCGCGCCAATAGCAATAGACTGCTCGCCACTTGCTAACGTTTGTTGTCCAGATTCCGAGCTACCAATAGCAATAGTTTGACTGCCTGTCGCCTTTGCATTGCCACCCATTGCCATCGCATTGTAGCCTGTTGCACCATCATTATTTGCGTTACCAATAGCAGTTGAGTCAACACTATAATATTTGGTTTTATTGTCTTTAACTATGTTGACCAATCTGTATAGCTGCGAGCCATTAACTGCATCTTTACTCCCTGCTATCACAGCACCATTGGATACATTGGTGATTTTGTTATTACCATTGTTTAGGCCACTACTGCTCAAAATGACACTATTGGCTGGATTTATGGCTGTAATCTTAATGCCAGAATTATCGACTAAGGTATCGCCCGTTTTGAGACTGCCATCAGCGCCTAAGTCGACATTTTCATCGAGCTTTATCGTTAGCGCTTTATCACGCCTATTGGCAATCACGCTGATATTTTTGGTATTGGGATCGCCAGTGACCGTCTCTCCACCCTGCACCGTTAGTGTTTGATGAAAGAATGAGTTGGTATGTATTCTAGTTGTTGGATCGTCTCCAGCAAAGTAAGTACCCAATGCATTCGCCTGCATGCCAAAGCCAGCCGCTAGTAGCCCAAGCGCTATAGTGCTCAGACGTAACGTATGGATAACGGACAGGTTAGACGTTGTATTTATGGTAGCGTTAGAGCTAACACTAGATTTGGAAGATTTGCCACGTCCCTTCGCGTATTCACCAACGGCGGTAAAACATCTTAAGGCTTCATTCCAGATGACTTTATAGATACGGTTCATGATGCGTACTCCCTTACAGACTTGTCAGATTTAAAAAATCAGAGGTAAGATCCATGTCAGAGAGACGATGTGACAAAATAAAACGGGTTATAAGCTTATAATAACGAGACCTTGTTCAAATAATAGTTGTAGTAGTCTTTAAGGAATAAGACGTTCTGTTTTGTATAATCTTTATCACTCTCTGTATATATTAGTATTACCGAATATATACAGAGAGACAATACCGTTCATCCGCATTTTTATACCGTTCGTCTATTATATTTATATAAACAAATATAAATACTTTTAATTTTTGTCTATTTAGAATAAATTACGTCGGTTTTGAAAAGAGTCAGCTTTTATCTACTACTAAATATGCGCTTATACACATTACAAATACATGATAAGCGCATATTGGTTACATAAATTATTTCTGCATTATTTATCTTTTTGTCTGCTAGGTAGCACTATTTGAACCACCAACCCTTGAATACCGTCTTGGCGGTTATGAGCATTAATATATCCTTTATGCGCCATGACTACAGCGTGAACAATAGCCAATCCAAGACCATAGCCGCCAGTATCACGATGCCGAGCAGTATCGAGCCGCACAAAGGGATGGAAAATACGTTCTAAGTCTTTGTCTGCGACACCGCCGCCTTCATCTGTTATATTAATTTGAACGGCTGGTGCCTTATTGTCCATCTTGATTGCTTTGATTTCCGCAATCACTGTCGAACCCGCTGCTGTGTGCATAAAGGCATTGCGAATAACATTTTCAAGTGCACTATACAACTGTTCTACATTACCTTGGACTGTCCAAAATCCTGCCAAATCATCTAGCGCTGAGGCTACAGGCGGTTGCCATTGCCAATGCACGTCTTTATGTTGAAATTCAAAGCAGACATCCTCTCCGATATTACTAATGGTGTCGGATATATCGACTGCCTCACTCTCCAAATTATCGACGGTATATTGCTGCATTTGTAGAGACTGAATATGAATGATTTGCTCAATTAGCTCATTCATTCGTGTAGATTCTTTATCGATACGGTCCAGATAACGATTGGCATTGGGCGCAAAGTCTCGAGTCAGCTCAGTCGCTACATCCAGACGAGCAAGTGGCGAACGCAGCTCATGTGAGATATCACTGAGCATTTGCTTACGTGCCAGCTCACTGTCAACCAGTCTGGTCGAGAGATGGGCAACGTCTTTGGCAAGTAGCCCCAACTCATCATCGCCCATCTTGGACAGTTCTGGGTTGGCTTGATAATTACCATCGATCATACGGTGTACGGTATTTTGTACACGGCCAATCCGCTGAGTTAGCGTACGACTGAGCCATATGCAGACCAATACACTAAAGATAACGATCAATAGCAAACGTATTGGAAAATTACCGTGCTGTAGCTCAACTACGTCCGAAAAACGTAGGTGCGGACGCAACTGTATGATAATTGACTGACCATCAGGTAATTCAACAGACATATCAGCCAGTTCAGGACGAGTATCGATATCAGCTACTGCTGCACTACTTGCTGTTCTTGGCTTTAGGAATTTTTGCCAAAAAGACGGCTCAATTTTCGGTATTTCATTGTCGTGTTCACGCAGTCTATTGTCAGCATTGCGACCTTCTAGACCATAAACGCTATTCTCTACTCTAGGTGGCCTAGGTGGTATTTGCTGCAACGGTTGTATCGCACGATCCATTAGCCGCCGACCACTTTGCAACTGTCCTTGCGCGCGATCGTCTTTGTCACGATAACGCGGGAATATAATAGCGCCCTGCTCATCATAGACTCTGATTTGATTCATCAGCTGGCGGTCTTGACGATACATCTGCCTGACAGAGTCTACATCACCAGCCCGTAGCGCCGCAACCATCTCTTCACGCTTTATCAATAGACTATCGATTTGTACATCCATACGAGAGGTCAGCTCTTTTTCAGCCAGCCAGCGCTCTACCACGATAGACAATACAGAGGTGATTAAAATCGTCAGTAATAAGCTCAGAAACATACGCCAAAACAAGGTAATGCGCACCTTAAACTTAGGTGCTTTTTTGAGGGTCTGCTCAGAAGCTTTCATCGATATGTCCGTCATTACAGCACCAGTTGATAACCTTTTCCACGCACCGCTTTTATTGGTTCATCGTGGAAAGGTTGAAGTTTTTTGCGTAAGCGAGATACATGCACATCAAGGCTACGGTCAAATGGCTGCAACTCACGCTGCAAGACATTTTCTGACAGCCATGCTTTACTGACCACTTCCCCTTTTTGTTTGAGTAAGGCAACAAGTAGATCAAACTCTGTACCAGTGACTTGTAGCGTTACCCCATCTATCTGACAGGCGCGTTGGTTTTGATCGAGATGCAAACGACTCTCTGGCAACGGAGTATGCTCTGATGCGGTCGTATTGGTACGTTTAATCACTGCATTGATACGAGCCAGCAGCTCTCGAGGGTTACAAGGTTTGGTGATATAGTCATCGGCCCCAAGCTCTAGACCAATAATACGATCAATCTCCTCCCCTTTCGCCGTTAACATAATGACAGGAATATCAATAATATTTGGTAATTGACGCAGCACACTTAATCCATCCAGTTTTGGCATCATAATATCGAGTACGAGTAAATCATAGACCGTATCTTCGTGTGCTACTGCCTTGAGTCGTTGTATGACTGCCGCACCATCATGCACGCAGTCACAGCGAATGCCGTGATTGTCCAAGTACTCTTGCAATAACTGAGTCAACTCTTCGTCGTCATCGCCTATCAGGATATTTGGCATGCTTCTCTCCTTTAATTTTTATTTATCTCTATTTACTCAATCCAATCACTCTATAGTAATCATGACGCAATAAATCCGCGTACAAGTGTCATTGTGATATGGTTAGCGAAATTGCCGCCGTGGCATTTTTATTGTCGGTAGACTGTAGTTAACCATATTATCAGGCAAGCACTTGCCAATTCACCAGAAACGTTACCTTTCTTAATACTTCATAAATGTTCGTAACCTTTAACTGTCGTAATATACTCATATCAACAGCAAGTATTGCATTTCTAAGATGGCTGACCATAACGAGCGATAACGTTCAACAGATGCTACTTGCAAGATAAAAATTTAGTTTTTATTAAATCAAACTCAATGTAATCAAGGATATTATGATGAAAAAATTACTATTAGGCTCAGTATTAGCAGCGTCTAGCATATTTACAGTAACTGCTTGCACCAGCGTTAACGCAACCACTGATACAACGCCAACTGCACAAATGCAAAAGAACCACAAAGATGGCGCGATGAGAGGCCCAATGTCAAAACTGGATCTAACAGCGACACAGCAAGCGCAAATCAAAGCCATCATGCAAAACAAACGTGGCGATCGCACTGCTGACCGTGCAGAACATCAAGCAGAACGCGCGCAAATGGATCAGCAAATACAAGCACTGACCAATGCCAGCACTTTGAATACTGCTGCTTTGAACCGTCTGGCTGATCAACGTGCGGCAAAAGAAAAGCAACGCTTTATCGAACGTGTACAAACACAACACGCCATCGCTCAAGTGTTGACTGCTGAGCAACGTGCAAAACTTGCACAAATGAAAGAAGATAGAAAAGGTGACGACGAAGGCCGTCGTGGTCCAGACCATCGTGAGCAACGTGGTGATCGTGCACAGCAAGGTATGTAATAAACCACTCCGGAAAAGTGTTATTTTACCCAGCTGTATACGTATAAAATGAAAAAGCGCGCCGTTGATAGGTGCGCTTTTTTTAATGCAAAATTATCCTGCTCACAAACTAATAATGCTTTCTACTCACTCATTAATACCCTAATCAATTACTCAATCACACCGAAACGCTCTTTTGCCATCGGTAGCATGTTAAAGACCATTTTACCTACTGCCGTGCCATTACCATCTTGGTAATATTGCAGCAGCTCTGGAGCATACTTTCGTAAATCAATGCTATTGCTAGCGTTCGGCGACTGCACATTACTTGGTAGGTTAGGAAACACTAAGTCCTTATTGCTAATAGCAGAATACTGTTGCAACACATCTATCCGCATACCCTTATTGTTATTCGCTTCGCTAGTGTTATCTAACTGACGACGTAAGTGCTCCCATTTGAGTTGACCGCGTTTATCAAACCCGTACAGTTCCTGTACTTCTGTATTGGCAACAGTCTCACCTGTCGTTGCTTCCTCATTTATTTGATCTTTTATCATAGCCAGTATTTTTTGTACAATAGACTTACTGGTAAATGCCTTTGGATTTTGAATCGATTCAAACGCTGTCATCGGTTCGGTTTTTTGTACCAGCTCTGGGTATTTTTCACTGATCCGATTGTAGAAAATCTGCATATATTTCTGTTGCGACGCTTGATAATCCCCAAAGCGTTGTACTCGGCGAATGATTTGATCGCTTGGTAGCATAGCCGATAACTGGTGCGCGGGCAGTTTTGGAGACAGTGAAGCAAGTGAGTTAGGGGCAACATAATTAAATTGGCTGACAGGAGCCGCATCATAAGTCGCATCTAACGCCGCAAAGTGGCTTTTGATGACTTCACCACCAAACCCTTTAGGCAATGTACCATCATCAATGGCTATTTTTAACCACTTGTTTTGCCATTTTGTACCGAGTTTATCGTCTAAAAATTCTGAGTTTAGAATCGCAAAATTATCTGCCCATAGGTAAATATCACCGTTTTTAAAGTCCATATAAATAGGCTGGTTGATACTGCTGTGATGATTACGTGCTTGATATTGCGCACTAGCGAGCATCGTAGCCTTGCCTGCCATCGGTTGATAGATCCCTTGAGAGTCGATAGAAAGCGGCTTTAGTAAATATTCATCTAATAACTGTGCTTTCTTCCTATCTAACGGTCTTTGTTTATCCTCATAATTATCAAATAGCGCTTGATAATCTGGTGCTACTTTTACATCACTATCGTATTGATGGTCATCCCATGCATGATAGGCATCTACGCACTCAAAATACGACTGCCTTATGCTGTCACGCTTAGTATCGTAATCCACCGCTAAGATATCTTTGTTTTGCTGTTCGGCTTGCAAAATTAGAGCGGCGTACGCTTGGTCATGTGCCTCTTCGCAGTGTTCATCTACATAGTATGATACCGCCATTTTCTCCGTACCAGTATCAGTATCAGCATCTGTAAATTGTTGGTTATTGCCAATCTCAAGATTGCTATGATAGCTAAATGACTGACGACGCTGTTTTTGTAGTGCTGTTTCTAGTGTCTTTTTAGCAACGCTAGGTGCTTGTTTTACAGCCGCCGTGTTGGACTGGCCCAAACTGGTAGACTGGCAACCTGTTAACAACAGTGCCCCTGTCAAAAATGCGCTGGTCACTAGCAGATTATTTTTAGTCTTAAATGGCATACATTGTGCAATGGTGTGATGTACTGTTTTCATTTTTTATCCTTAATAGATATGAGCGTAAATGCAATGCGATGATGTCATTTGATTTCTATTTTTCATTCATATCATCTTGAGCATCGTCAACTCGGCTCTCATCGACAGCGTCTGTGCCATTGTCGTTATCGTTACCATACTCATCAGTGCCATATTCATTACTGCTATAAGCACCCTCGTTACCGCTATCTTGATAGTCGTAGCGTGCATAGCGGGCCGTTTGTAATCTGTCTTTTTTCTCGCGCTGCGTAGCTATCCATGCATTGCCATCGATAGGAGGCATAGCGTCTGGACCAAAAGACTCTGTAAGCAATGGTGTCAAGGCATGACGGTTAAAGCTGGCTTTATCGTAACGCACTTGGTTTAGCATGGTTGTGGTCGACCCCATCAAATCACCACCGATATTGACACGTTGCTGCTTGGCAACCAGCCGATCTGAGCTGTCTAAGTAATAGTAGTTGATTTGATTAAACGAGATAGGACCGATAGCTTCGATCAGCTGCACTAGCGAACCGACATCCGCGCTTTGATAGCCTTTATTATATAATTGCACTTTAGCTAGTGCTGTCTTTAGTGCGGCACCATCAGGATATTTATCTGGATTGGCATCTACGTATCCTTGCAGTGATTTCGTCACATATTTGAGCGTCTTACCAATCATTTCACCGCTTTGCTGACTACCGAAATAGACTTTTACGGCGCGAGTCGCACCGACTTCTTTGGCAAACGCATCACCACTGATATCTACTGCGCTAAAATGCTCGGGCGCGAGCTCAGCCATACTGTTCGGTATCGCGTTGAGCACCGCATCGTAGAGCACTGCTGGTGACAACTGTGCCGTGATACTGTCAGGCAAACCAAAGCTCACCGTGTGCGAGGTCATCTGTGCTGGTAATGGCGTATTCTCAGGGTTAACAAGTGCAACGATCGGCATAATGGCCGATGGATCTACTACGACACTGCTATTATTAAAATCAAATGCTAATGGTATCTGTATCGATGAGCTAATCGTTGGTGTGGCGTAGTCGTAACTATAGACGCTTTGTAGTTGGCGCTGCTTGGGACGGTATTGACTGACGCTATTAAACGTTAAATGCTCATACTGATAAGCATTGGATGCAGCTATTTGCTCAGGAGTGCGGTGGAACATATCAAGTATATTGCCAATCATGCCTGTAGATGACATTGGTAGGCTGCCACGATTTACCGTCTTTGTCTTAGCTTGCTGTTTTGCCATTTGCATGGCTTCATACTTTGCAGCCATTGACTTGGGACTTAACCCTGACATTCCTGAGAGCATACCTTCAGCACTGCTGTATTCATCATAATTATCATAGTCGTCACTACTGTAATCAGCGCTATCATAATCTGCTGTATCGTAAGCATACTCGTTATCGCTGCTAGCATCACTGCTCGTCGGCTCATTCTGCCCTGCTTCAGCCAATATAGCAGCAATGGCTCTTCTTTCTGCTTCAGCTTCAGCTTCTGCTCTAGATTGATCATAATCACTAGGATAGTCGGACTCTATCGAATCTTTCACATCATCATAATCGTAGTTAATACCCTCTACCACACAGACTTCATAAGCGTCATCATCTTCGTTTTCATTGCATTTATTCGACTCTACACCTACCGCTGCTAATTCTGCTCTAGCCTCAGCTTGCGCCTCATCATCGCTACTATCATACATACCCTCAGGCTGATACATATAGGTTTCTATAATCGTTCTGAGCAAGCTACTAGATCCTGCGTCGATACTATCTGGGTCAATGAATGGTGCTGAGCGATAGTTGGCTGTGGCGACTGCGACATGCTCGGTCGCCAAGTGCTGACGAATGGCTGCTAGCAAGTGTGTTTTGGCTTGGTTTTCGGTGCTTGGATACTTCTCTTGATCAAACAGCTGCTCATAACGCGCGGCCTGAGCGTTTTGACTGACAGTAAAGGCTTGACCTTGACGTTGGCTCTGCGCGGCATTTGCGACACTAAAGTCCATCATAGTACTGGAGGCGCTGCTATTCGAGGACAGGTTTGAAGATGAGCTGGCTGGAATTGATTGGCAACCTGCGAGTACAAGTGAAGCACTACCAACCATCAAGGCGATAGAAGTCAATTTACCGGTTGGATATAGATGACCGTTATTATTGTTATCATTATAGTTTTTGTGATCAGTGCTAGATAAATAAGTGGGCGCAGTCTCAGAGTAGCGCTGTCGATTGCGGTTATTAATATGGTGTGATGACATAGTAATCTCTTTGTATGAATAGACAGTCGATAATGAGTGTACATTGGTACCGTTATTTATATCACAAGACGTTACAATTTAGTAATATTAGAGAATATTTTTAAAGAATTTCTTCATTCATAAATAATTTTCTCTGTATAACAGCAGCCTTATAATTAGCTTCATTTATTTGAAATATAGCTGATACAGTTAAGCGCTATAAAAGCGTACACCACAAAAGATAATAAACAACTTTCTACTATTTCATATTTTCGTTACTATTTAGGCTTATCTATTTTTTAGCTCTATTCCTTCCACTCGCGTAAAAAGGACTTTGCGATGTCACAGTTATTATCTCGCCACCATCGAACCGCTCAGCAGCGTAAACCAAAAATCAATACCTTACTCAAATCTAGCGTCGTGCTCATTACCAGTACGCTACTACTATCTATATCCGCACAGGCCGTAGAGCCAACAACTTCAATAAATAATGCGACGGTCAACAACACATCAATCAATACCAGTGCCATAAACTTGGCTATCATGGCTGATAGTCCAACGGTACTCTCTGAAACCAAACGCATCACGCGAGCGAAGACAAATACACTTAACACCACATCGAACAATGCTAATACCTCCAATAATGCTAATAGTGACCAAGCCATCTATTCTGAAGACGCCATTCATCATCCAGTTTGGGCAAAGAACGGCATGGTCGCTACTCAAGAAGCGCTTGCCTCTGACATCGGTTTACAGATTTTAAAGGACGGCGGTAATGCGGTAGATGCTGGCGTTGCGGTGGGTTTTGCCCTAGCAGTAACCTTGCCGCGTGCAGGTAATATCGGTGGTGGCGGTTTTATGATGATTTATGATGCCAAACAAGGCAAAACAGTGGCGCTTGATTACCGTGAAAAAGCCCCGAGTAGCGCCTCACGCGATATGTACCTCGATGAAGCAGGCAATGCTGTCAGCGACTTATCTCGCTATCATGGCTTGGCCGTTGGCGTGCCAGGGACAGTAGCAGGACTACTAAAAGCACTAGAAGAGCATGGTACGATGAGCCGCGAGCAAGTTATGGCACCAGCGATAGCACTGGCTGAAGACGGCATAGAAGTCACCGCTGGCTTGTCCGAGTCACTCACGGCGCTGAGCGATCGCCTGCAAAAATGGCCAAGTACCAAAAAAGTGTTTTTCAAGCCTGATGGCAGCGCTTATCAGCCAGGCGAACGTTTAAAGCAGCCTGAGCTTGCGCGTTCGCTAAAGCGGATTGCGGTACAGGGTACCGATGGGTTTTATAAGGGTGAAACCGCTCAAAAACTGATCAAAGCAGTCAATGACGCAGGCGGCAGCATGAGCCTGAAGGATTTGGCCAATTATCAAGCCATCGCTCGCGAACCTGTCAAAGGCGACTATCGTGGCTATGAGATTGTCTCCATGCCGCCGCCCTCCTCTGGTGGTATTCACATCGTGCAGATTTTGAATATCTTAGAAGGCTATCCGCTCAAAGACTACGGACAAAACAGCGCACAGACTATTCACTTAATGGCTGAAGCGATGCAGTTAGCGTATGCAGATCGTGCTGAGTATCTGGGAGATGCCGACTTTATCGATGTACCTGCCAGCGGCTTAACGTCACAAGCCTATGCAGATAAACTGCGTACATTGATTGATCCCAATAAAGCCACGCCAGCATCTACCATCAAAGCTAACAACCCTCTGCCGTACGAGAGTGATCAGACCACGCATTTCTCTATCGTTGATAAAGAAGGTAATGCCATAGCCAATACTTATACATTGAACTTCTCTTATGGTACTGGTCTCGTTGCGGACGGTACGGGCATTCTGCTCAATAATGAAATGGATGATTTCTCTGCCAAACCGGGCGTACCAAACGGCTACGGATTACTTGGTGGCGACGCCAATGCGGTGGAAGCCAATAAGCGTCCACTGTCTTCTATGAGTCCAACGCTTGTATTCAAAGACAGCAAACCTTACATCGTCACGGGTAGTCCAGGTGGTAGCCGCATCATCACGACTGTCACTCAAATTATCTCCAACGTCATCGATCATGATATGAATATCGCTGAGGCAACGCATGCGCCGCGTATCCACGATCAATGGCTACCTGATGAAATTCGAGTGGAAAAAGCACTGAATATAGATACCGTGAAAAAGCTCGAATCGATGGGTCATACCATCAGTCCAAAATCCGCGATGGGATCTACACAATCGATCATGCTCACACCAAATGGTGTTTATGGATCGTCTGACCCACGTATTGTCGATGCGGCGGTGGTTGGTTATTAAACAAACTGACTTTAATTATCAATTACATAGCCCTCTATACTTCGTTGTATTGAGGGCTTTTTGCTGTTACCTATAACCGAGTTTTTATACCTTAATGACTTAACTTACGCAGATTAAACCCTTTGAACCTGTGGCTGTCTGCGGCAAATAATGCTATTATTGACGACCCCATTTAAAACGTATCAATATGGCTATCGAGGTCTTATCGGCCTCTAGATATCAGCGTAATTAATTGATAGTAATCAATTATTTTATCGATAGCTTATTTCTTTGATCGTACCAGTAAGAGTCTTCTATGGCATTTGTACACCTTGGCATTCACAGCGAATATTCCATCACCGATTCTATCGTGCGTATCAAGCCGCTGGTAAAAGCTGCTGCGGCTGACAATCAGCGCGCGTTGGCATTGACCGATTTGTCCAATTTATATGCCACGGTGAAGTTTTATCGTGCCTGCTTAGGTGCGGGTATCAAGCCTATCATTGGCAGTGAAGTCATCATGGATAATGAAGACACACGCCTCACCCTACTCGCGATGAATAACGAGGGGTATCAAAACATTACCCGTATCGTATCGCTTGGGTTTACCGAAGGTCGTGCTGATCCTATCAATCATGGCACGCCGGTTATTAAGCGCAGTCATATCTTAGAGCATGCAGCAGGTGTGATTGTACTGCTCACAGAAAAGTCAGACGTGGGTCAAGCATTGGTCGGCTCGATGCCAGAAAAAGCCGATGAACTACTCACTGAGTGGCAGGCAAAATTTGATGATCGTTTATACTTTGCCATCAAGCGTACCAATCGTTCAGGCGAAGATGCTTTTATTAGAGCAGCCATCCATTCAGGTGCCAAACATAACATCCCTATCATTGCGCATAATGATGTGCGTTTCTTAGAGCAAGATGATTTTGATGCTCATGAAGCCCGCGTTTGTATTGCAGGCTCTTATGTCCTTGCTGACCCAAACCGTCCGCAGACTTACTCGGATGAGCAGTATCTAAAAACCCAAGCTCAGATGGAGCAATTATTTGCTGATATTCCGCAGGTCATTGATAACACTTTACGCCTCGCTACACGCTGCAATGTAACTTTGACGCTTGGTATTAACGTCCTACCTGATTTTCCTGTGCCTGAAGGCGAGACGATTGAATCGTTTTTTCGTGCCGAGTCACAACGCGGTCTTGAGCAGCGCTTAGATAAACTGTTTCCTGTCGAATCACGTACGGACAATTGGAGCGACTTCCGTCAGAGATACGATGAACGCCTCGCATATGAGTTAGATATTATTCTATCCATGGGCTTCCCCGGTTACTTTCTAATCGTCATGGACTTTATCCGCTGGGCAAAAGCCAATGGTGTACCAGTAGGCCCTGGACGTGGTTCTGGTGCAGGTTCATTGGTCGCATACGCACTAAACATTACCGATCTTGACCCGATTCATTACGATCTACTGTTCGAGCGCTTCTTGAACCCTGAGCGTGTATCGATGCCCGATTTCGATATCGACTTTTGTATCGAAGGTCGTGACCGCGTCATTGATTATGTCGCACAAACCTATGGCCGTGATGCCGTCTCGCAGATTATTACCTTTGGTACGATGGCCGCAAAAGCGGTTGTGCGTGATGTGGCACGAGTACAAAGCAAATCGTACTTTTTGGCCAATAAAATATCCAAACTGATTCCAAAAACGCCTGGCATCACACTGAGCCAAGCGCTTGAACAAGAGCCACAGCTCAAAGACTTGATCTCTAATCCCGATAATATGGATTATGAGGATGCCATTGAGATTTGGGAGATGGCGATTAAGCTTGAAGGCGTCTGCCGAAACGTCGGTAAACATGCTGGTGGTGTATTGATTGCTCCGCACAAAATCACTGACTTTAGTGCCATTTACTGTGATGATGAAGGTCACCGTGTCAGCCAGTTTGATAAAGACGATGTAGAAGCTGTTGGTTTGGTGAAGTTTGACTTTTTGGGTTTACGTAACTTAACCGTCATCAACGCTGCGGTTGAAAATATCAATTTGCGCCGTGCAAAAGAAAACGTACCTGCCTTAGTTTTAGAAGATTTGCCGTTAGATGACAGCAAAGCCTATAAGCTGCTGCAAGATGCCAAAACCACGGCGGTCTTTCAGCTAGAAAGTATGGGCATGAAAAAGTATCTGGCTAAACTGCAACCGACCAATATCGAAGATGTCATCGCCATGTGTGCGCTGTATCGTCCCGGCCCACTCGATGCAGGCATGGTAGAGATGTATATCGACCGTAAGCATGGTCGCGAAGAAGTCATTTATGACCATCCCAATCTTGAGCCGATTTTAGAAAACACCAATGGCGTTATTGTCTATCAAGAACAGGTGATGCAAATCTCGCAGGTGATGGCAGGCTATAGTTTGGGCGGTGCTGATATGCTACGCCGTGCGATGGGTAAAAAGAAACCTGAAGAGATGGCCAAGCAGCGCGATATTTTTGTCACTGGTGCCACCTCACAAGGCATCGATGAGGTCACGTCAGGCGGTGTGTTTGACTTGATGGAAAAATTCGCAGGTTACGGTTTTAACCGCTCGCATTCTGCGGCTTACGGGGTATTGGCTTATCAAACGGCTTATTTAAAGCAGTACTACCCTGCTGAATTTATGGCAGCGGTCTTAACTTCAGATATGAACAACACCGACAACGTCGTGTTCTTTATCAATGACTGCCGTGAAAACTTTGGGTTAACCGTAGTCAATCCTTCGGTCAATCGTAGTGAGTGGCATTTCGTTGCCGATACTCCGACCAATATCATCTATGGTCTTGGCGCAATCAAAGGCGTGGGTGAAGGCGCGGTAGAGTCTATCGTAGATGCACGCCGCACGGATGGGCCTTTTAAAGATTTATATGACTTCTGCCGCCGTGTGGACATTAAAAAAGTCAATAAGCGCACCCTTGAAGCGTTGGTCAGCGCTGGCTGTTTTGATGACTTTGCCGCCACGCTACGACCTGACTTGCCAGCCGATGAAGCTTACGAGATTCGCGGCGCCTTGATGAGTCAATTGCCAAGCGCGGTACAAGCCGCTGAGCAAGACCGTCAAAACCGCGAAATCGGTATGATGGATTTGTTTGGTGAAATGGATGGTGTGGTCGCAGCGCCGCCATTAGTAATGACGCCAGAGCTCATCTGGGGTGACAAACACCGTCTAAAAGCTGAAAAAAACACCTTGGGATTGTATTTAACGGGTCATCCAATCAATGAGTATTTGGATGAGTTGAAACGCTATACCTCTGGTGCACGTCTCGATAAGTTAACCGATACTGGTTATAACGGCAGCTGCTATTTCTCGGGGCTTATTATAGATATTGCCAACTTTGGTAATCGTAACGTGATTACTTTGGATGATGGTACATCGAGACTCGAGGTCAGCTGCTACGCTGAGCGTTTTAATCGTGTCAAAGAGCAGTTGAAAATCGATGAAGTCGTCATCATCAAAGGCAGCATCCGTGAGCGTGATGGACGTTTGTTTGCACGTCTTGATAGTGCCATGAGCATGGTAGATGCCAGACTACGTTGGCTCAAAAAAATCAGTATCAAAGTTCACGGTAGTGATATTAATCTGCTCACACGTCTACAGCCACTACTTAAATCAGCCCAAGCTGACATTATTCCCGAGCCGCGTCTGGCTTATAACCAAGAGCAAGACGAGCAAGGTAGTGGCGGTAGTAATGTCTACGACCCTGCAATGGGTGGTAGCTTGTATGATGAGAACGGTAATGATTTATTGGCATTAGAGAGCGACATGAACCATGATGCGGTCAATCAGAACGGTATGTCAGCCAGTTATGCCAATAATGCCCTGAGTAATACTGACGCTTCTATCAATGATAATTGTCTGCCACTTGGACTAAGTATTTATGAAGTCTATGGCATCGCAAATGTTGGACTGTCTGAGCACTGGCGCGTTTACCCAAATGACGACAACTTGCAGACATTGAAGACTTTGGTCAGTGAAGAGAACTTACATTTCCATTACAGCTAAGACGTACATTACGTTTTAAAAATTCATTATAGTAATCTTATTGCTTTAACTTTTATAAATTGGACAACCACCATGGATGACACTACAAATAATAATATGCTCGGACAAACTGATGAAGAAATTATCAATCATGAACAGTTCGAGGACATGCGTGACCTGCTCGAAGAAGACTTTGTTGATTTGATACAAGTATATTTTGCTGATAGTAAGCAAAGAGTTGCAGCGCTACGAATTGCTCATCAAAAAGACGATAACGCCAATGGCTTTGAAACTGCTCATGCTCTCAAAGGTGCCAGCGCCAACTTAGGTACGACTCAATTAGTCCGTCTTAGCAGCCAGTTACAAGAATACTGCCGTGAGCGCCGTATCAATGAGCAAGCCGTCCTTATTGAAGAGATTGCCATTGCGTTACACCGTGCTGAACAAGAAATCAATCAGAGACTGGGACAATAATGAGTAACGACGCTTCATTAGCCGTATCATCACGCACAGTGAACGACTATCTTGATTGCTTACAAGTAGTCATGGTCAATACAACTTTGCCTGCTAATATTGGTTCGGCTGCCCGTGCGATGCATACCATGGGCTTATCTCACTTAACGGTGGTCGACCCCAAATTACCGATTGACGAAACCAGTGTGTCTCATGCAGCAGGTGGCAGTGAACTATTATCGTCAGCTTTGATTACACCTACTTTAGAGTCTGCTATCTCTGGCTGTCAGTTGGTGTTTGCCGCTAGCAGTCGTAGCCGTCATATGCCGCGCCCCGTCGTGACACCTACGCAAGCCGCTAAGATTATGTTCGACTTTATCGATGCACAGGCAGCTTTAAATACAGACGATAGTAGTGTTGATACCTCATCTGCTACTTCTAGCAAACCAAATATTGCTATATTATTTGGACGTGAAGACCGTGGATTGACCAATGAAGAATTGGCTTATGCTGATTATCACATTCAAATCGACGCCAATCCTGCTTACCCTGTATTAAATGTTGCATCAGCGGTGCAAGTCATCGCCAGTTTTATTTTTGCTTATGCTCAAACGCACATTCAGACAGCTGATAGTTTAGATTCGGATGCAAGCACAGATGCCCAATCGACAATCAATGTGAATTTGCGTCAGCAATGGGATGAGCCTGCTATTAATCAGCAGCAGCTGCAACAGCTTACTCAGCGCACCACTGACCTTATGGTGCAGCGTGGCCTAGCCAATAGCGAACATCTAAAGTCATTGCCATCGCGCTTGTCTAGACTTGGGTCACGCCTACAGCTTGACCAAAAAGAATATCAGCTATTAAGCGCTTTGATTGCAAAACTATCAAAAGACTAAAACAAGCCGTAGTTTATGAGCTTGCCTTTGTTTGACAGCTTTTTACTATATTTTGCGGTATAAAGCTGTTATAACTTGCAGAAGCTTAGCGAAAATATATATTCTTGATTATCCGAACTTTATGACCACAGATTAGAGGCATCGCTGTTTTCGCAACGACACTCTACCGACGAATAGATAGGACGCTTTATGTCATTGCCATCCAAATTGTTCAAATCGCTTATTACTATCAAGAACGATTTGAAAGAAGATATTGATGCAGTATTCACCCGAGATCCTGCGGCGCGTAATAGTCTGGAAGTGATCCTAACTTATCCGGGCATACATGCGCTTGTTTTGCATCGCGGTGCACACTGTCTTTGGAACAATGAACAGAAACTAGCCGCTCGCGTGATCTCTTACGGCTCGCGCATCATGACAGGTATCGAGATTCACCCTGCTGCCAAGATTGGTAGACGGTTTTTTATCGATCATGGTGTCGGCGTCGTCATCGGTGAGACGGCTGAGATTGGTAACGATGTGACGCTATACCATGGTGTTACTTTGGGCGGTGTGTCTTGGAATAATGGCAAGCGTCACCCAACGTTAGAAGACGGTGTAACGGTCGGTGCTGGTGCAAAAGTTTTGGGACCATTTACAGTCGGTAAAAATGCCAAAATCGGCTCAAATGCAGTGGTAGTCAAACCAGTACCAGCAGGCGCTACGATGGTCGGCAGTGCAGCTCGCATGATCTCAGATCATCACGATGAAAAAGGCAATCCAATCGCGACAAAAGTACAAGATGCCAAGCAACAAGAAAAAGTTGCGCAAGCTGGCGAGAATAGCGATCAAACTAACGACACTCCCCCTACTGCCAAACGTACCAATACCTTCCGTGCTTATGGTATCGACCCTTATTCACAAGACCCTGTCGCAGAAGCATTTGCTAAAATGCTTGAGCACATTCAACAATCAGAGAATCGCCTCGATCAACTACAGTCAGCGATGTGCGATATTGATCCTAATTTTTGTAAAAAAGAATACGATAAGCTTTGTCTAGAGGATTTAGATGTGATTGGTCGTGCTGATATCAATGACGCAGATAACGAGCAGAAGTAACTACTAGAATTTCAGCAAAAGAAATAAAACTAAGGGGCGTACAGTATACTGTACGCCCCTTAGTTTTATCTACTGCAGAAATATCAGATGTAGTCAGTGTCAGTTAAAATAAATTACTTTATCACCTATCAACTTAACATCGACCTTCTCTTAAAACGCTATTTAAACATCTAATTAGTAGATACGGTTAATTCCCTAACTCCCGCTTCCTCATGCGCTTTAAACGGATAACGATCGGCCATGACAATCCAATCAGGCATTGATTTAAATGTCGAGTATTTGCTTAGGCTATTTTCTATAGTAGCCAATTTAATCATCAAAATATCAATATCCATTGTCACTCGTCGCACTTGATTTGGCTTAGTCTGTCGACATCTCTTACAGTCCCCTTCAAGCGTTCTAAAGGTTTGATGTAGTTGTTGTAGGCTCACAGGTGTGGTCAGTGCTAGATGGACACATTGATTGGTATAGTCAGGCTTTGGCTGTTCCAAGGTTGCAGTAAAATCAGGATTTTGAAAAGCCGTAGACAATCGCACCTCACCTAGCGCTGCCAAGCGCTGCCGAGCAAGCGGGAGATACTTGTCGGCTTGATAGTTACTACCCAATGCTAACACTACCTCTACCACAGGTTGTGCTTGCACAGTCTCAGGTGCGCATTGTGTGAACGTTGCCAAATTCAAATCCACTGACGTTTTATACATCATCATCTTGGCTGACGTTAACTTCTTTGGCAGCTTCTTTGGTAGCTAGCTCGTTGGTTGATGCTGACGCATAGCGCGTTATTTGCACCCCGACCGCATCAGCTTGGGCAATAGCGGTAGGCTTAGCAATGCTCAACGTTATTTTTCGACAGTCATATTTTGCAAATATCTTATCAGAGATCTGACCTGCTAAATGCTCAAGCAGCTTTGCTTGAATCAGTTTGCACCACTCGCTCACATCATCGCAGACTTCTTTGTAGCTGAGTGCATCGCTGACATCATCTGATGCAGCAGCAGCGCTAATATCAGTCTCAAGTGCGATATCAATGAGCAACGGCTGGGTGATTGCACGCTCCCAGTCATAAACACCGATGACCGCCTCAACTTTTAGACCTTTTATAAATACAACATCAGACTGAGTATGAAACATCCTTTCATCCTTGTTTGCTAATTTTTTTCGTGTTTTTAATATTTACTTAACTGATTTTAGCGCTTCTTCACGTAGGCGCGCCGCTTTTAAGACTTTACTTGGACGATGGCGCCACAGGTCAATGCTGAATAATAGCAGACCTAACCAAATCAAACCAAATACCGCCAGACGATGTAAATCGAACGGTTCTTTATAATAGAACACTGCCAAAAAGAAAATGAAGGTCGGCGTCAGATAATTCATAAAGCTCAGAATACTGTATGCAACGAGCTTGGTAGATTTATTGAATAATAAAAGCGGTATTAGCGTAATCGGGCCTGCGATCATGAGCAGCCAAATATTTGAGCTAAACCAAAAGCTCAGTTGATGACTTGCCACATCAGATTGCCAAAACCACCAAAGACATAACGGTACTAACATCGCAGTCTCGACAAACATAGCATCGACAGCAGTCAATGGCGTTTGTCGTTGAATCGTCCCGTAAGTACTAAAACTGAACGCCAAAATCAACGATATCCACGGCAGACTGCCAATCATCACCACTTGAATGACCACAGACAATAATGCAAAGCCAATGGCTACCCATTGCAAAGGACGCAAACGCTCTTTGAACAAGATCATGGATAGTGCAACGCCAACCAATGGCCCGATAAAGTAACCCAAACTGGCCTCAAGGATACGGTCTTGATTGACCGCCCATACATAGGTCAGCCAGTTGGTTGCGATAATTAACCCAGAGACCAGTGATAGCGCAATCCATCTTGGGTTTTGCTTGAGCGTTTCTATCCACCCCCAACGTTTGGTAGCCACTAACACAATCAGTAGGCAACAAAACGTCCAAACGATACGGTGACCAATGATCTCCGTCGCATCATAATCAGATAGCTGTTTGAAGTATAACGGAAATCCACCCCAAATAAAGAACGCGATAAGCGCAGTAATAATGCCGCGTCTGGTTGTGGTGATTGGGGCAACGGGTTTTTTGATGACATTTTGGGTAGTCATAATATAGGACAACTTTTTAGAGCAAAGCGCGCTCTCACCTAATTCTAATTATTATTGTCAATTGAATAGTGAAAGCGCAGGGTTACTACAGTGAGATTATAAGGTAAAAAGCAATGTACTCATGCCAATAGTGACATGAGTACATTGCTAACGATGTTAGATTAAATTTTTAAGAGTTAGCGGTAGCTTAGCGACTTACTCAGCAACAGTATCCACTTGAATAGACATACCGATTTGGTTAGCCAGCTCAGCAAAACCTGGGAAGCTGGTATTGACCGTCTCCGTACCCTCAATGGTAATTTGCTCAGCAGTACGCAGACTCGCAACAGAGAAACTCATCGCAATACGGTGGTCATGATGCGAGACAATGTGACCACCACCAAAGACAGGCTGGCTATTATTTATGTCGCCGTTCTCGGTAGCAGTGCCTTTGCCTTCAATAATCAGCCCATCATCAGTGACGGTACAATCGATGCCAAGCGTCTGTAGGCCCTCTGCCATCACCGCAATACGATCCGACTCTTTAACACGCAACTCTTTAGCACCAGTCAAGACGGTACGCCCTTTGGCACAGCTAGCCGCGACAAACAGTACAGGGAACTCATCAATCGCTAGCGGTACGAGATGCTCCGGTATCTCAATACCGACCAAGTTTGAGCTGCGAACCGTAATATCAGCCACTGGCTCGCCGCCAACGTGCGTTTCATTGCTTAGGCTAATATCTGCATTCATTAATTTTAGAATATCAATAACGCCAGTACGCGTAGGGTTGATACCGACTTGGGTCAAGGTCAGTTTGCTGTCTTGACTAATAGCTGCTGCTACCATAAAAAACGCCGCAGATGAGATATCAGCAGGAACCGCAATATCGCCACCTGTTAGTGTGCCACCACCAGTGACACTGATACGATTGCCTTCTACGGTTACCGGATAACCAAAGGCTGATAGCATACGCTCGGTATGGTCACGGCTGATTTCAGGCTGAGTGACCGTCGTTGTACCCTCGGCCCATAGACCTGCTAGCAGCAAGCACGACTTTACCTGTGCTGACGCCACTGGCATATCATATTCGGTGCCTTGCAATGGCTTACCAACTGCATCGCGACCCGTAATGCTAAGCGGTGCCGTACCACTATGACCCGTGCTTTGGATGACAGCACCCATCCTGCGTAGCGGTGCAGCCACACGCTCCATCGGGCGTTTGTTTAGGCTGGTATCACCCGTTAATACGCTATCAAATGATTGCGCTGCCAAGATACCAGATAGCAGGCGCATGCTCGTACCTGAATTCCCCATATACAATGGCGTTTTGCTAGGTTTTAAACCATTCATACCGACACCATGAATGGTCAAGTTACCATTATCAGGGCCTTCGATGGTCACACCCATATCACGAAATGCTTGCAACGTTGCAAGGGCATCTTCCCCTTCCAAAAATCCAGTAACGTGGGTTACGCCTGTGGCAAGACTGCCAAGCATGATGCTGCGATGCGAGATAGATTTGTCACCAGGAATGGCAATGGTGCCAGAGACCGTATTGCTAGGGGTAATATTATAAGAAGCTGACATAGCAGAAGTATCCGTATAAGGGGTGCTGGCTAACATATGGCCGAAATGTCGCCGTGCGGCTTGCGCGCGGCCCAAAAGTCCCATCAGGGCGGTTGAATCTTTATCAATGATAAGCTGGCGCATCGCCTGTAAATAGACACCATACTCATCAAGGGCGTTGACAATCGCGCTTTGGTTGGCAAAAAATATATCATGCCACATTTTAGGGTCACTGGCGGCGATACGGGTAAAATCGCGGAACCCACCAGCGGCATAACGAAACATATCTAAATTATCATCATGGCTTGCCAATTGCTCAACCAAATTAAAGGCAAGTAAATGTGGCAAATGGCTGGTGTGCGCTAATATGCGGTCATGGTGCTCAGCATCCATTGACATGACATTTGCGCCTACTGATTCCCATAATAGTCGCAACTTTGCAATAGCAGTTGCACTGGTTGTCGGTAGCTCGCAAATAATGACACTATGATTGACAAATAAACTGGCGCGGCGCGCATGATACCCTGAATTTTCAGCCCCAGCAATTGGATGCGCTGGCACTAGACCTATCGGCAGCGAACCAAACACTGCCTTAGCGGCATCAATGATATTGACTTTAGTACTACAGACATCTGTCATGATGCAGTCACTGGCAAGCTGTCCGTTATCCATCGCTTGCTTGATATCAACAAACACTGCTTGAACTGCCTGTACTGGCACTGCAATGATGATTAAATCACTGCCAGCGATGACGTCTTGTAGGTTTGCACTACCAGCATCAAGTAGACCATGCTCGATGGCTTCTGTGATACTTGGTGCATGCCTATCGACTGCTACCAAACGCTCGCTCAAGCCATTATCTTTAATAGCTTGCGCAAAACTGGCACCAATCAGCCCAAGTCCAATCACGCAAACTTGTTTAAATATAGGTAGCGTAGTATTTAGAGACGATTGAAGTTTATTATTTTTCTGACTACTCACGGCTTTTCTCGTTGGACACACTAAGACATAGATAGGGCCAGTCTTAGTGTTATAAATTTTAATGGCTAATTAAGAACTGTTTTTAAATTACAAAGCACTTATGGATGCGCTTAGTCTTCAGTCAAAATAGAACGCAGAGTATCAATCAAACGCAAATTGTCTTCAGCCACACCTACTGTGATACGTAGCCAGTTAGGTAGTCCATAAGCATCCAGCGGACGGACGATAACGCCTTGTTCAAGTAGCGCCTGATGAATCGAAGCAGCGGTTATATCTTCCATCTCAACCTGCACCTCGACCATAATAAAATTGGCATGCGACTTCACAAAACCCAATCCTAGCGCGTCAAACTGCTTTTCTAACCAGCGCATTTGCTCATCGTTTATCAGACGAGTTTTTTCGATAAAGTCTTGATCGGCAAGCGCAGCAGCAGCAGCAGCTAAACCGATACGGCTGACATTAAATGGCTGACGAATTCGGTTCAATAAATCCGCCACTGCCACCGAGCTTAAGGCATAACCGACGCGCAAACCTGCCAGCCCATAAGCTTTAGAAAAAGTACGCACGATAATGACATTATCGAACTCATCCAATAGTGCGCGGTTGTTACTCTCAGGACTATACTCGATATAAGCTTCATCTAGTACCACCAAGACGGAGCTTGGTACACCAGCAACAAATTGGCGCAGCTCTTTTTTCTCTAGCTGCGTACCCGTTGGATTATTCGGATTGGCAATAAAGACGATTTTGGTATTCGGATTGTCTTGAACCGCTTGGCTCATGGCTTTTAGATTATGGCCGAAGCGCTGAGCAGGCACTTCAATGCCCGTGGCACCTTGCATCTTCGCTAGCATAGGATATACCACAAAAGCATACTGGCTATAGACGATGGCATCATCAGCACCCACAAAGCTGCGTGCTAAAATATCGAGCAAATCATCAGAGCCATTACCTAAGGTAATTTGATTGGCATTGACATCGTTAAAATCAGCCAGCGCTTGCTTTAGATAATAGCCATTGCCATCAGGATAGCGCGACAACTGCCCTAGCTGCTCAGTCACTGCTAGCGTCACTCGTGGGGAGCATCCCATTGGATTCTCATTGCTAGCCAGCTTGACCACATCTGAGACACCATACTCACGTGTCAGCTCCTCAATTGGCTTACCGGTTTGATAAGGTGCCAATGCCAAAATACTGTCGTAAGCTGGCGTTAACGGCGATAGATCTGACGCGGTCAATTGAGTAGTCTGCATGGTTTATCCTTAGATGGTATCTATAAATGCTTTTTTAATGCTATCTGCAAAAGCTAAGACCCATCTATTATGTATGAATACCAGTGAGTAAGCCTATAGTTATCTATAGGTAGTCGTCTATAAGACAGCTTTTGGATATGAGCCCAATATGCGCAAATCTTTGACCAATGGACGAATATCATTGATGGCAGCGCTAACGTTTGGATCATTAACATGACCATTCATATCGATAAAGAATACGTATGCCCATTTGTTAGGACGCTCAGGACGCGTCTCAATACTGGTCATCGATACGCCATGATATGACAAAGGTTTCAAGATTTCGATCAATGCGCCTGCTTTATCGTGAGCTGAGACGACGATAGAGGTTTTGTCTTGACCAGATGGCGCAATTGCTTCATGACCGATAATAAGGAAGCGTGTGGTGTTACTTGGATTGTCTTCGATATTTGAGTAAAGCTTATGCAAGCCATACTCTGCAACAGCAACATCACCTGCAATCGCAGCTGAATGCCATTCGTTTTTGAGGCGGCGAGCGGCTTCACCATTGCTTGATACTGCAACGCGTTCGACATTAGGGAAGTTTACATCTAGCCAATGACGGCACTGAGCAAGCGACTGCTGATGCGAATAAATACGGCTCAAGCCATCAATCTTGGTATGCTCAGCAACCAAAAAGTTTTGATGAATTGGCAATTCAACTTCGCCTATGATCTTTAAGGTAGAAGACAAGAAACCATCTAGAGTATGGTTGACTACACCTTCTGAAGAGTTTTCGACAGGGACCACGCCATACATCGCTGTCCCCGCTTCGACTTCGCGGAACACATCAGTAATGGTTGTCATCGGTACGGTATCCGCGGCTTTACCAAAATGCTTGAGCGCAGCGGCATGCGTAAAGGTACCGACAGGGCCTAAGAAGGCAATACGCTGCGGCGCTTCTAAATCCAAGCATACTGACATGATTTCACGGAACAAACGCGCCATTTTCTCATCAGCGATGGGACCTGCATTACGCTCCATGACAGCTTTTAGTACCTGTGCTTCACGCTCAGGGCGGTAAAAGATAGGATTGCTATTGTCATCAGCAGCGGTATGATTTTTCTTTACCATGGCTACTTGCTGAGCCAACTTTGCACGGTTGTTGATTAACGTTTGGATCTCACAGTCTACTGCGTCAATATTTTGGCGAATATTGTCTAAAAACTCTTTTTCAGTTGCGGTATCGCTAGCGCCTGTAGTGGTTTGATTTAGATTATCCATTGTTTGCTCTGGTGACTGCTCGCTCATTACCGCCCATCCTTTTTAGATTTTATCGCTGTTAGATATTACTATTATTTAAATATTGCTATTACATTGCTATTACGTAGGGTAGCACTATTGCCAAATCTGACTGTTTTCTGTTTTTAGTTAAAGGCTAAGACTGATGATAGAAACTATATTCAAAATCAACCTCAAAACAGTCTATCAAAAACACCCTATATTGCTAGTGCCATTTGGCGTTAATGCTATATTTACTGCCAAATACAGCAGCTTGATACATAGCCGGCTCTACTATAGCAAAAACTAAGGTCAGTGCCCATGCGTAAATGCGTATAAATATACCAACTGTGATTAATATTAGCACAGTTGAGCCAGATAACAGCGATGCATAGCATAACTATGAGGCAACACCTGCCCAAAACTGTGTTACAGTTCCAGTTCAGCTCCCTACCCTGTTATATATAAGAGGAGCATCATGTGATTAATAAGAAAAAGGATACCTGATGAGCGCATTACAACAGCTACGCACTATGACCACGATTGTTGCTGATACTGGTGACCTTGCCGCTATTGCCCGTTTAAAACCTATCGATGCAACCACCAACCCAAGCCTTATTACCAAGGCTCTGATTCATCCTGATAATCAAGGCATGTTGTCAGAGACCATGAGTCGTCACAATGGTGACGTGGATGCCGTAATCGATGCGCTGACCATTCAGGTTGGCTGCGATATTTTAGAGCTGATCGAAGGCCGAGTCTCTACCGAAGTGGATGCTCGCTTATCTTATGATACTCAAGCGACGATAGATAAGGCACTGGCCTTTATGGATGCTTACCAAAAAGCGGGCGTCGATTCAGAGCGAGTATTGATCAAAATGGCGGCAACTTGGCAAGGTATTGAGGCGGCGCGCTATCTTGAGACTCAAAATATCCACTGCAACCTGACCCTGCTGTTTGGACAACACCAAGCGATTGCCTGTGCAGATGCTGGTGTGACCCTGATATCGCCTTTCGTTGGCCGTATTCTAGATTGGCAAAAACGCCAACAAAGCCGTCAAAACGTACCAGCTTCTGATGACATGGGCGTACAGTCAGTCAAGCTCATTTATCAGTATTACAAACAGCACGGTTACGAGACACAAGTAATGGGCGCTAGTTTCCGCTCTACCGAGCAAATTTTGGCATTGGCAGGCTGTGACTTATTGACGATAGCTCCAAACCTCATTGATGAGTTGGCAACCATGGATACCGAGGTAACTCGCCAACTGTCTCCGAGTATGTCGATGGATATGAAAGCGATGACTCAAGTAAGCTTAACGCATGAAGAGTTTAGTGCTGCGTATCAGCAAGACAAGGTTACGCAAGACTTATTACCTAAGGGTATTGATGGTTTTATCGGAGCGCGTGACGAGCTGGCTAAGACATTGGCAGCCATTCGCGGCCAATAATAGCCACACGACAGAGCACGACGGATACTGGGCTGGCACAAAAGATATTTGCCTACTAATAGTAAGTTGGCTATCATTACCTACTTCAAATGACAAGAAGCAAGGCTTATATGAAACGGCTATCAATATTATTGACAGGCAGTGCTTTAGCGATCAGCGCCCAGGCAGTTAACTGGGTAGAGGTGTCCGAGAGCAGCTCTGGATCAATTTTTAGTATAGATTTGGATTCTATTGAAAGCTCTGACATCAGTATCATAGATGAAAAAGACGTCGAAAATATCACGGTATCTATCCTTAGAACCTATCCTAAAGACAAAGATGCCGATACAGATGATTCGAAGGAAGAAAAAAACAGTATTGACCATAGTGAGCAACAACTACTCATTTCATGCAAAGATGCCAGTTACTATAGACGAGCCTTTGTTAACTACGATGCTGAAGGCAAAGTAACCAAGTCATGGCAGTCAGAAAAACCAATATTGACTACAAAAGACTTTAAAGTCACCACACCAAAGACAGTCGGTCGTACGGTGATAGAGCAGTCTTGTAAGGACTACGAACAAGACGAAGAGCAATAAATACAGCCTACTTAACACAATACTAAAAAACATTAATACAGTATCAAAAAAAGCGCCCTGACATAGTATCAGGGCGCTTTTTTATTTGGAGAATCGTTTAACTATAGTCAAAGAACTCTAAAATGGGTACAAGGCAGCCGACTGCAGATTGTACAAATAATACATCTAAGGAGGGTAACGCCGTAGCGATTTAGTAGTTCACCGACTATATATCGACTATCCAACGTGTCTAGTAGTCAAAAACATAGCAATTCATTTTAAGCTTTTAGTACCGTATAAACAGGTACTGGGAACTCGCCATGCAAGTCGACCAAGTCCAGTAACACTAACGCACCGACCACAGTATGCTCAGCCGATTGACACAGCTCGTAAGCGGTAGTCAACGTACCACCAGTCGCCAAGATATCATCGACCAATAGTACGCGCTCAGGCGGTAGATTGTTTTGCATCTCAAGCGTGTCTTTACCATACTCCAGTGCATAGGCTTTGTTGGCTACAGGGGGTGGTAGCTTACCTGGTTTACGTAGCAAGATCATGCCTTTGCCCAGACGACCTGCTAGCATACTGGCAAATACAAAACCGCGCGCTTCCACTGCACCCAGACAATCTACCTCGTCCATAAGCCCTTCTGGCAATGCAGCAAGTAGCGCGTCAATGACAGCGTCAATATGACTGCGCAGTAACGGGGTAATGTCATAAAAATCAATGCCAGCTTTTGGAAAGTCTGGTACTGTGCGAATAATCTGCCAAAACGGATGGTCAGTATTGAGCATATGAGACGTCTCATTGTTGGTGGCGGATGTGGCGGCGGCATTGGTACTCATGATGACCCTTAGCTTATGTATTTAGATGGTTTAGTTAGTTTAGATAAGACAACAACTGGATGATATATCAGCGATAAATGCTAAGCATTACTGTGAATTTAGCGGCGATTATTATAGCATAATTGGTTTTCGTATGGCGGGCTGGCGTCCAGTCTCGTTATTAAGCGCTAATAAGGTAACGTATGTGATTGACTTGATAAAAGAAAAGTCATCTCAATATACAAGTGTAAACTTAACTATGAAAATTGCGGTTATATGCTAAACTACGTGCGTTTTTGCAGTCTAATATAATAGCTGTAATATTAAAAATGAGCGTTTATAGCACGCTGTAACTGTAATACTGGTAATGATCGATAGGACTATTTATGAAACGTTATGAATGTATTGTCTGCGGCTGGATATATGATGAGGCGCTTGGCTGCCCAGAAGAAGGTATCGCACCTGGTACTAAGTGGGAAGACATCCCTGATGACTGGACTTGCCCTGAGTGCGGTGTCGGCAAGCTTGATTTTGAGATGCTTGAGCTGTAGTAGATGACCCTCTAATTAGGACACTTCATGACAAAATCAAATGACATCAATAGTGCCAAATTGCCTGAAACGCTAGATAACAATCTAGAAGATCATCTGAATAACTACCCTACTCCTGAGTGGCGCAAGTTTGGGGAGCATCAATGGCGCGACTCTGACTTGAGTAAGCACCTTCGTCAAGCAATGATTGACATCGGTGATGGTATTGAGTTGTGTGTCGAAGCTGGCGGTAATCCCAATAATCCACCACTGCTGATGATCATGGGGCTAGGCTCACAAATGATATTTTGGCCAGACAATTTTATTAAGCGCTTTATCGATGCTGGTTTTTTTGTGATTCGTTTTGATAATCGTGATATCGGCTTGTCTTCTAAAGTACAGATAGAAGGCTTGCCGCGTATTAGCCAGCTCAAAATGATGGTACGTCTACAGACAGGGCTGTCTAACAAAAGCACGCAGGTTGCTTATAACTTGACGGACATGGCTGAAGACACCGCACGTCTAATTAAAGCACTCAAGCTCGGTAAGACACATCTGATTGGGGCTTCAATGGGCGGTATGATTGCACAAATCGTGGCGGCACGTTATCCAAGCTTAGTGCAGCGAATGGCGCTTATGTTCACCACGACTAATCGTGCGTTTTTGAAGCCGCCCAAGCCTAAACAGCTATATACCCTTATCAATCGTCCAGAGAGCCACTCTGAGCGTGATATCGTGCGTCATAGCGTTTGGTTTATGAAGACCGTTGGTACACCAGGTCATGTGAATGTGCGTATGGTCCGTGAAATCGCCAAGATTCGCTATCAGCGCAATTTTCACCCGCTTGGTACAGTACAGCAGCTCAATGCTATCTTGGCATCAGGCTCTATCAGTCGGTTTAGTAAGCAAGTCAAAGCACCAACGATTGTATTACATGGTAGCGCTGACGGACTCCTGCCTGCCTCACAGGGCCGAGTCGTTGCCAAGACCATCCCTAATGCTACGTTCCATCTCATCGAAGGCATGGCACACGATATTCCAGAGTATTATCAGCCTTATATGGTTGACTTAATCAGTAATCACTTATCGAGCAACTAGCTGTAGAAGACTAAGCCTTGTCTTCGATTCAATCGATAGTCATCTAAGTGAGCTAAAAGCATTAGTGTTAAAAAAAGAGTGTAAAACCTATCGAAAACTCATAGGTTTTACACTCTTTTTTATTGCCTATTTAATCCTAGGGCGTGTCCTCAATTCAATCGATAGTTATCTAAATGGGTTAAAAATGGCTAAATCTTGCCAAACAGCGTCAAATAGCTGGTTAATATCTCGATATTATCTGCGCTATTTTCCTTGTTTGACTGCGATTTATCTCATTTTTATCACCACTCTTAAAACGAGGACACGCCCTAGTAATTGCATCAATCACAAGCGACACCAGCCCCTTCCTTATCTATACACATTTTATTCCCATTCTTTAGGTTACCAATCCACGCCTTACCACCTGTAAATACAAAGGATGGTTTGCCCTGATAGCTATCGTTAGCGTTCACACCACTATTAGCAAAGCGAAAAGGAATCACCAGCTCACCGCCTAAATTGACAAAGCCCCACTCTTCACCGATACGCACGCCAGCATATTCCTCAGAAAACGGACGCACTTCATCAAATGAGTACGTAATCATCGTGACATTATTGTCATCGACGAACCCCCATTTGCCATCTTGCTGACGCGATTGAAGCGTCGTAAAACGCGCTGGTACAGACTGTGATGCTGTGCTAGATTTTTCGTTAGAAGAAGTAGGTTTATTCACTGCCTGAGTGTCATTCTGGGCATTTGGATCATTCGCTGCATTACCGTTTTTATCCACCCAACTGGTTGCACGGCCTTTGCGTACACGCGCCACCCCATTACGATAATTGTCGATATCATCAATCGCTGCAGAAAACGAGACAACAGTACTATTAACTGTATTAATCACACCATAGTTACCCTCTTTTTTTACCACGATACGCCCATCCGATACAGGCCGCGCCCAACCTTGACTCTCTGTCAATATATCGTACATGGCAGGCACGACTTCGCGGCCTTGCATATTGAGATAGCCGACTCGACTGTTACGCAGTACAGGCAACAGACCGCCTGACAGTTTATCGGCATCGACTTTTCGATAACGTGATAAATCAACGACTCGTTTGCCTTTTTTATCAATTAACGCCACTGGCGCACCAAAGTCTTTAATCGCCAAAAAGTAACTGCTACTGGCCGTGCAGGAGACGTTTTTGTAATAACTTTTTGGGATTTTGCAACTGGCGGCATGTGCGCTAGGCATCAAAAACCATGCGCTAGATAGCATCGTCACGACGAAACTGTATTGCGATACTTTTGGTAGCAAGCCAGACAATGTATGTGGCTGTTTTTTTGATAGCAATCGTTGAAGCATAAATAAACCTAGACAAATAATATAGATTGTTTGGTATAACAAATCAGACGTTAAGTACATTATATCGTCAATCTACTATACATGTGTTGCAGCGTTAATGTCGCTTAAAGTGCTACACACATATCCTCCGTGCAGAAATATCACTTGTATACATTATGCTCTTTTATACTCTTATGAATCGACGCTCTGATACAAATATTTTGATACAAATACCATTACCCAATTGTCATAAGTCTATTGTGAAAAACGTAGCTATATCAGATGCTTTGGTTATTTATTTGCGTCTAACGTGCCCAATAATTTTCCTTACAGCGATAGTATCTGTATTCACCGTAATAAATTATGGTTTTGCCATTTCATTTTGCACTTAAAACCACGACAATATGGCTCTATGTCAACATAAGTTCTGACATGATGCAATGATAATAAGAATGCTGTTATTCAAATACTGTTATAAGGACAAATTATGGCTATTGCTTCAACGCGATCTGCTCCTATTGGCTTAGTCATTGGTTGTATCATTTTTGGATTGGGCAGCTTAATTGTCGCTCACGTCGATATTGGTGGTTGGGCCATGTCGTTTTGGCGATTGGCTGTTTCGGGTATTGTATTTGCAGTATTGGCTAAGATAATGGGCCAACGTATGCCCAAATCAAGACGCGCCATTTTTTATGCGCTACTATCAGGGGCGTTTTTAGGATTAGATTTGGCGCTGTGGCATGAGAGTATTTATGCGGTTGGCCCTGGTATTTCGACGCTGCTTAATAGTCTGCAAATATTTTTCTTGGCCGCGATTGGGTTTATGTATTTCAATGAGCGTCAGTCTATCGTGCAGCTTATTAGTTTGTTTTTGGCAATGCTGGGCGTGGCGATGATAGGTAGCCCTGAATTCGCACACAATACTGCTGCGACTTGGGGCTTTGTCACTGGTATTGTGTCAGGAGCAATGTTGGCGGCATCAATGACCTTTATCCGCAAAACGCATGACACTGAACCGACACCTATATTTATGCTAATGCATCTGATCAGTATCGGCGGCGTCTTAGCCATGATTATACCGATGTTTGTATTTGACACAGGTAATATCCTGCCCAATACATGGTCTGAGATTGGCTGGGTGCTTATCTATGGTACGGTGATGCAGTGCTTAGCATGGGGATTGATTGCCTACTCTATTCCTAAGCTATCTCTGGCACTGACTGGACTGCTATTGTTGACTGAGCCTATTGCAGCCCTTGTCATTGACTATAGCTGGCTGGACAAGCCGATTAACACTTTGCAGTGGAGTGGCGCACTATTAACAATGTTTGCTATTTACTTAGGCTCATTGAAACCAAAACCACGCGCACTTCGCCGCTATCGATTTTTTTCAAGATTTTATAAGCGAGATTATAAATAGTTCCGACACTGTCGTTCGCTACTACTATTGCTCAACACTGCCATACAAAAAAGCGCCCATGCTATCGATAACATGGGCGCTATTTGTTAGAGGAGATATGCTTTGACCATATTTATTTGATAGGCGCTAACTTCACTCTCATCAGTATTACTTATTTCGCTTCAGAACTTTGGTTAAACAAAGCATTTAACACGATAGCAGCTAAAGTAGCAGTACCGATACCGCCTAAATCAAAGCCACCTAAATGCAAGCTAAAGTTACCAGTACCCATAATGACCGTCACTGCTGCAATGATCAAGTTGCTGTTTTTACTAAAATCAATATGGCTATCGATCCAGATTTTTATCCCAGCAACCGTGATAAGGCCGAAGACAACAATAGAAGCACCGCCCAATAGAGCCGCTGGGATGGTCTGAATGATCGCACCAAACTTTGGTGACAGTCCCAATATGATAGCAACCAAACCTGCTACGACAAATATCGTCGTGCTATACACTTTGGTAACCGCCATGACACCGATGTTTTCAGCGTAAGTAGTAACACCTGTACCACCAAATCCTGCTGAAAAGGTCGTGGCTAAACCGTCCGCCAAAAATGCTCGGCCCATATAAGGCGTTACACGAGCCTTGGTCATGCCCTCTACTGCCTTAAAGTGCCCTAGATTTTCAGCCACCAAAATAAAGGCCACAGGTGCAATTAGGATAATAGCGCTCATCTCAAAGCGCGGCGTATGAATGCTTGGTAGTCCAAACCATGAAGCGGCGGCTACCGTACTAAAATCAATCGCAGTACCAAAGCCTAAAATATTGGTCATGACGAAATAAGCAACGTACGACAGAACCAGACCGACGAGTAGCAACAGACGACGCAACATACCGCGAGTAAATACTGCAACACCACTAATGAGCAATACGGTCAAGGTAGCCATCCAAGCATCAAACTGATTGGCAGACACGCCTTGAATGGTCACTGGCGCCAAGTTAAGACCGATAATCATGACAATCGCACCTGTCACGATAGGCGGCATCAAACGCTCAATCCAACCTGTACCTGTCTTCATCACTAGCAGACCAATCAATGCATAAATAATACCGCAGGCCATAATACCGCCTAGCGCAACATTTAGATTGTCATTGAACCCTGCGCCTGCATAAGCGGTCACCGCGATGACTGGACCAATGAAAGCAAAGCTTGATCCCAAGTAGCTCGGCATGCGCCCACCGGTAATCATAAAGAACATTACCGTACAGATACCGGACATCAAGATAGCTAAGTTAGGATCAAACCCCATTAATAAAGGCGCCAGCACGGTTGCACCAAACATCGCAAACGTATGCTGTATACCGAGCAATACGCTTTTTGACGGAGGTAGATAGTCGTTGATACCGACTGGATCACGATCCAAGTCGCCCTTATAAGGACGCCATGTTGGAAACCAACGGCCATTTTCAAAATCTGGATTGTGCGGATAATTGATAGCGGCTGAATCAATGCCTGCAGACTCCAAGGCATTTTGAGTCGATAGATCTTGAGCGCTATTGTCTGACGCTGATGAAGGGTCTTTTTGAGATGGCATGCGCGCTTGTCCTATGTGAGCTAAGCTAAAGTAATAGGCTAGAATAACTGATAAAATAAGTATATTAATAAATGGACATATTTCTAAGGGCTTGTATAAATAGCAGAACGTTAAGTCTTTCTATCTATAATATGTCATCCTAATTCATTCATTTATGTTGTAATATGACAAACCAAAAGTATTATTTGGTATGATAGCCATATCTTGCTAGATGTATGAATACGGATGTGTCTGACTAAAAAATTTAGTCTTTTTTAATCCGTCTTATTTTACGATGATAACCAACTTACAGGATGTTACATAGTTGTTGACTGCGAGCATGATAACGGAGTTTCAAAATAAATAAAAGTTATTATTCAACTGCCCTCAGTGCTCATTTACCTTATAACCTTCATAAATAGTGTCTCGCGCCCACCTATCAACGGTGACTAGGAGCGATGGCTGTCTATTATATTTTTCACAAAAGCGCCCAATGCCATAGATAAAATAGGCTAAAGCGCTTAAAATTTTTGGTGACTCATTATGATCAGTGTTTTTGATTTATTTAAAATCGGCATCGGCCCATCCAGTTCGCATACCGTCGGACCGATGGTCGCTGCAAACTTATTTTTGACCTCGCTAACTGAGCAAATGGAACTGACTGCAGTTAAGACCATTGAGATTGAACTGTATGGCTCTTTGGCGGCGACCGGAAAAGGTCATGCAACAGATACCGCTATATTGTTAGGACTGCTTGGACATACGCCTAGCACGATAGACACACGCATGACCAGTAGCTACCTATCTCCTATTTTCTCTGACAAGATTCTCAATGTATCAGGCACGCATACGATTGCTTTTGATACAGAGCAAGACATCTACTGGTATGACGATACTGTGCTGCCTTATCACCCCAATGCATTGACGCTACGCGCTATCTCAACTGAAGGTGTTCGCTATCAGCAGACTTATTATTCAGTCGGTGGCGGTTTTGTCATCAATGAAGAAGATGCAACTAACCCAGACGAAGATCATGCCAGCCCGACCATCGATAGAGTTCCCTACCCGTTCAATAACGCAGCAGAGCTACTAGAGCAATGTCGTGAGCATGATTTGAGTATCAGTGAATTGGTACTGGCAAACGAATGTCACTTCCATGCCAAAGAAGAAGTATTTGCTTATCTAGATAGCATTTGGGAAGTGATGCAAGACTGCGTCAAACAAGGCTGTGAAAATGGTGGCATCTTGCCGGGTGGATTAGATGTTAAACGCCGTGCTCAAGATTTGCATACGCAGCTGTGTGCTGAAAAAGACCAACCGATCACCAAGACTGATAAGTTAGCCGCTATGGACTGGGTCGATTTGTACGCGCTCGCCGTCAACGAAGAAAACGCAAATGGCGGCAAAGTAGTCACGGCTCCAACCAATGGCGCAGCAGGTATCATTCCTGCCGTACTGCATTACTATCGTGACTTTTTGCCCAACTACAGCCAAGATGGCGTTCGTAAATTTTTGCTAAACGCCACTGCTATCGGCAGCCTGATCAAACAAAATGCATCAATCTCTGGTGCTGAAGTCGGTTGCCAAGGTGAGGTTGGTTCTGCGTGTGCAATGGCAGGCTCTGCACTGGCTGAAATCATGAATGGCACACCAGCTAAATGCCTAAATGCGGCAGAGATTGGCATTGAGCACAATCTAGGTCTTACTTGCGATCCTATTGGCGGACTGGTACAAGTGCCTTGTATCGAGCGTAATGCGATGGGCGCAGTTAAAGCAATCAATGCAGCACGTCTAGCCTGTAGAGGTAATGGTCAGCACTTCGTATCGTTGGACAAAGCGATAGAGACGATGAAGCAAACAGGAGCTGATATGTCTGATAAATATAAAGAAACAGCACGAGGCGGTCTGGCGGTCTATGCTGACAATAGAATCCCTACGGCAACGCGCGGCGTCAGTGTCAATTACAGTCAATGCTAATCTAAATTCTCAAAAACTAATTTACTGATAATAGAAACAACAAAAAGGCCTCTAACGAATTAGAGGCCTTTTTGTCATGTATAACTGCTTTTATAACTGGTTTATCGTCTATATATTGCTATCAATATTATTCAGCAGTTTTTGATACCACTTCGTTTAGAATCCAAACTGGCTGTACGACATTTGAACCTTCTGCTGTTACTGCTTCTTGACGTACATCTAGGACATAACGATAGTTCGGCTCATAGGTAAAGCCTTGAATATTACCATTTAGCGTAGTGTAATTTTTCTGATAGGTCTGACGATACTGCAAGCACTGTGATTCGACCAGACTGCCATCAGTAGCAGTTAAGTCGCATACTGCTTTACGCGGTGCAATTTCTACTTCAAAGCTTGGGATATTAACTACTTTTACATTCATAGGTTGTCCTTCAACAACCATCGTGCGCTCATCATCCATACTCATCGTAGAGCAACCAGAAAGGGCAAAAGTCGTCATCAATGCTGCAAGTGCTAATTTCTTCATTATTCAATCCTCAGATAATTGTTATTGATTCTTTATTGATAGCTTAGTTACTGGCTTATCTATTGATTTAGCTAATAATTCATTGCTACTTAGATAAACTTATTATTTTGAACATCTTATTTTGCTTTGCTACAAGCTAACAAGGTCATTTGCTTCTTACTGAAACCAGTATAGGTCGCTAGTCGTCTTACCCTCTATGACTGCTTTGTAAAGTAACGTCAGCTTTTGCAACTGATGTTAATGAAGCGTATTGAATAGCAGAGTTATTTGCTACTGAGAGGATGATTGACATCAAAAAACCAGAACAATATGTGTTCTGGCTCTTATATAACTATGCAAATTCTGTTTTTTAAAATGACTAGCTACGATAATCAGCATTTATTTTGACATAATCGTATGATAAATCGCAGGTATATACGGTATCACTAGCATCGCCACGTGCAAGGTCGATATGAATGGTAATCTCAGGTCGGCTCATGACTGTTTTGCCCGCCTCCTCTGTATAGTCAGGTGCAACACCGCCATTTTGACAAATCATTACCTCGTCTAGATACACATCAACTTGCTCTGTATCTAAATTTTCGATACCAGCATAGCCCACTGCTGCTAATATGCGTCCCCAGTTAGCATCACTGGCAAAGAATGCCGTTTTTACTAAAGGTGAATGTGCGACTGCATAAGCCACATCGCAGCATTCTTGCGTGGTTTGACCGCCAGTCACCTTGACCGTCATGAATTTAGTAGCGCCTTCGCCATCACGTACAATCAGTTGTGCCAGACGAACAAACACATCAGCCAATGCATCAAATACAGGCTGATAATGTGGATGCTCTGGACTATCAATCACCTCTGAGCTAGCAGCACCTGTTGCGATTAACACACAACAGTCATTGGTTGAGGTATCGCCATCGACAGTAATGCGGTTGAAAGACTGCTCATTGATAGCGCTTAGCATCTCTTGCAATAAGTCAGCAGCGATATTAGCATCTGTCGCCACATAGCCCAGCATAGTCGCCATATTTGGGCGTATCATTCCTGAGCCTTTAGACATACCAGTGACATGATAGCTAGTACCTGCTACATCAATTTTTTGGCTGGCTAATTTAGGAATGGTATCTGTCGTGCGAATGCCATTAGCAGCGGCTAGCCAGCTATCAGGCGCTAGATTAGCCAATGCATTATCCAGACCTGCGATAACCGCATCACTATTTAACGGCTCACCAATGACACCGGTAGAGAATGGCAATATCGTATTGGTATCTACACCGGCTTTGTCAGCTAATGCTGTACAGATATCAATAGCGCGGCGCTTACCATCAGCGCCCGTACCTGCATTTGCGTTACCAGTATTAGTGACTAAATAGCGCGGACTGACCTTAGCAAAATGCTCACGCAATACTCGCACTGGCGCGGCACAAAAGGTATTTTTAGTGGTCACAACCGCAGTAGTAGCTTTGTCAGATATTTCGATAACTACTAGATCATCGCGGTCCTTATAACGGACACCTGCCGCTGTGGCACTGAGTTTAATACCATCGATAGGATAGATAACGTCAGGTACTGATACATTTCCAACAGCCATAATAAAATCCTTATTTTTCAATTTTTATCGTTATTTACGGAATACTAAGTGATAAACACTACAGTCAGTTCAAGACAGTTCAGATCCAAGAAGAACTAGCTGCAGCACTACAATAAGCAGACTGAACAAGCTAATCATCGTATCTAATTGACTATATGTAGGTATCACGGTATATAAGTATTACGGTTTCTTTAGGTCAAATGCTGACCAAATCGGTGCATGGTCAGACGGTTTTTCCATAGCACGTAGCTCATAACTGATACCAGCATCGATACATTTATCGATTAAGTCTGAAGTGCATAGGATATGATCAATACGTAACCCGCGCTTAGGTTCATCATTGAAGCCGCGACTGCGATAATCAAACCAGCTGTATAACTCGGTGCTCTCTGGATAATGCAGACGGTAAGTATCTGTCAGCTCACGTGACATCAATGCTGAATACCATTCACGCTCTTCTGGCAGAAATGAGGTTTTTCTATTTTTCAGCCAACGCTTAGCATTAACTTCACCAATACCAATATCGATATCTTCTGGTGCGATATTCATATCACCCATGACGATAATCGAACGACCTTCCGCTTTTAGCGTATCAATATAAGCCATCAAATTGGCATAATAAGCGCGCTTCATTGGAAATTTAGTTGGGTGATCTTGACTTTCTCCTTGCGGAAAGTAACCATTGAGCACATCTACTTCACGACCTTCAAACTCATAACGTGCATGGATAAAGCGCTTTTGGGCTTCTTCATCTTCGCCAGGGAAGCCCTTTTGTATGAATACAGGTGCAGCTTTGGATAATAGTGCAACGCCGTAATGCCCTTTTTGTCCAAAGTACTCTACGTGGTAGCCTAGACTTTCGATATCGCTAAGCGGAAATTGATCATCATGAACCTTGGTTTCTTGTAGGCCCATGACATCAGGATCGATTACCTCGCGCACTGCCTCGAGCTGATGCTGACGTGCACGGATACCATTGATGTTAAAACTGACAAAACGGGTCATAAACTGTCCTATACTGATTGGTTAGAATATAGCGCTCTATAAATGGGTGAAATATAAACGACTATGATAACAAATGTAAGCGGTTCTAGCGGTTGCATGGCCTGATATCTTGAGCTAGAGTAACTCTATTATAAGCACTATCTATTATTGGTCTATCTGAAACACTTTTATTCAACAATACTTATTAAAAATATCGAGCATCGCTATGACAACAATTAAGCAAAAAAATACGACATCAGCCATGAATGAGGACACCAAACCATTATTTGCTAAAGATTATAACGTCTATATTAACCATACTGATGCTGGCGGTATAGTCTATCACGCCAATCATTTGGTGTTTTTTGAAAACTGCCGACGCGACTGGTTTACTGAGCTGGGCTTAAATGGGTATTTTTTGCAGACTGACAGTGGTGAAGTGCAGCATTTTGTCGTGAGTCAGGCCGACTTGCAATATAAAAGAGCGATTCTATTAGATGAGGTAATTAGCGTACGTATTGATAAAGTGGAGCTAAAACCTGCCAGTATCATATTTTACCAAAGCATATATCGCAATCTACCAAATCACAGTACTACCGAAACAGATGATAGCCAGCTACTAAGCAGCACCAAAATTGTCATTGCCTGCGTACAAAATCTCGTCAAACCAGAGCCAATGAGTAATGATGAAATAGACAGCGATAAACCAGATACTTCAGCGACAACCCCACCAATGCGTCCTATTCGTGTACCAAAAAAACTGCGCGTTACGATCGAACAAGCTATCTCTGAGCAAGTAAATGGTCAGCAGTAGAACTGCTATGAGCGTAGATACGGGTAGAGTGTTGCTTGAATTTGATAACCTATGGGTACATAGCCAACGGACGATAAATGCTCAAAGCATTAAAAATAGCAAAGAAGCCTCGAATAAAGTCTCTATGCCGTATAGCATTTATCAAAAATGGACAAGCAAGCTAACCGCAAACGCTTCACTGGATAAAGAGCCATCAACTCCTGATCGAACGCTAATAAGCGGTGCGAGCGGTACGCTATTGTCAGGGCAAGTTACTGTTTTGACAGGAGCGTCTGGTAGCGGTAAATCAGTACTGTTGCGAATATTGGCAGGATTATTGCCAATGAGCAGCGGCACTGTTCGTTTGAGCGATGACACGTCAAGTAATGTTTATCACGATATTCATGAGACTGCACCTATACGGTGGCGCAAGCAAGTTGCCCTACTCGCTCAGCATCCACAGTTGCTAGACGGCAGTGTCCTTGAAAACTTACAAATGCCTTATCAATTGCATGCTCATCAATCGCAGACTTTTGACATAGACTGGCATGTTGCTCAGCTTGAACACTTAGATAGAAGTGCAGATTTTTTGCAACAAGACGCCAAGCACTTATCTGGTGGCGAGCGCCAACTGGTCAATACATTGCGTCTATTACAACTCAGTCCACAAGTTCTATTGCTAGATGAACCAACTGCCGCTTTGGACATGGACACTTCAGCACAGCTAGTCAATTTACTTATCAACTGGTTGCACACAGATGCACAGCGCACACTCCTATGGGTAACTCACGACACAAAAGATATTATGCCTTTGGCAAATAGACATTGGCATATGCAAGCAGGTGTACTTACCGCAGACTCTTGACATCTTCTTGATTGGCAATATTTAATCAAATGAGTAAGTCTTCATATAGCTGCTCGGACAATTTAGCACGTTAATAACTTCAACCCTCACCATGTACTATTACCATAATTACTTCCTAAATAAGCTCATACGAGTGGTACGAATGATATGCAAATTTTTCTCACTTATAGTGATATTGCTCTTGCTAGCAGCCTAATTATCATTGTATTACTCATCTCTTGGCGCTTACGTTTAAAACTAAGCAAGACCCTTTTGATAGCGGCATTTCGTACGATCATACAGCTGAGCTTTATTGGGCTGATACTGGCGTGGATTTTTGCACGTGAACAATGGTATGAAGTGCTACTTATCTTAACGGTCATGACTTTAATTGCAGGAAGTGCCGCCAAAAATCGCGTTAAACGCAGCTATAAAGGGTTATTAACAGACACGTTATTGGCAGTCGGTATCTCAGCAATACTAGTAACGGCGATTGCGATTATAGCGATTTTGAATGTGCAGCCTTGGTATACACCGCAATTCATTATTCCTATATTGGGTCTGATATTAGGGAACTCTCTGACTGCCATTTCTTTGACAAGCAATCAATTGATTGAATCCTTTCATGAGAAATCTGGACGTATCGAAATGATGCTCAGTCTATCTGCTAAGCCATTCGAAGCCGTCCATGAGCAGATAAAAGCAGCTATCACTAATGGCATGACTCCAACTTTAAACTCTATGCTAGTCGTCGGTATTGTTAGCTTACCAGGCATGATGACGGGTCAAATCCTAGCGGGCGCCGATCCCACTCAAGCCGTACGCTACCAAATAGTCACTATGTTCCTGATATGTGTCAGCAGCACGCTTGGCTGCACTATCAGTGCATTACTCATCTATCGACGTTTCTTTAATAAAAAAGATCAATTTATTTTACCGCAATAATTTTGGCATCTACATTCGTTTGTATTTTATCAACTCACCAATATTAGTTATTTAATCCTTCATTTATGAGATAAAAGAGCCAATATATTCTTATAAGTTAATATATGTACTGCTCAGTATCGCTTACTGTTATTGTTTTAGACTAAATTCATGCTAATGTATTGCTCAAATGTATCGTTTTTTTGATACTTTATTGGTAAGCAGCAGATAAATAGTTTTAGAACGAGCATTGTTTTTTTACTAAACATTTTATTTGTTTGTTCTATTTAATGCTTTATCTAAATACTCATTAAATAGAATGCTGTTATAGCAGCAAAAAGACTAGCTATTAATCAATAGACAGGGATGCTATTGAATATGGTATATACCACCTAAATAAGTGGTGGTTTGTACTATTGATAGATTGACAAATACCTTCTTAAAATACTTTAGCCTATATCAAATCGCAAGGATGCTAACTATGATATCGAACAAACCTTGGCTTTCTCAATATCCAGCCGGTGTGCCAAAAACCATTAATCCCGATAGATATAGCAGCATCATGGAGCTGTACGAAGAATGCTTCGATCGCTTCCGTGGACATCCAATGAGCATTTGTATGGGAGTGACTCATACTTATGGTGATATTGATAATGCTTCAATGGCAGTCGCTGCTTGGCTACAGAATCAAGGCTTGCCAAAAGGTAGTGTCGTCGCTCTCATGATGCCAAACGTTCCACAGTATCTGCCCACCATGATTGGAATACTACGTGCAGGCTACGTTTGTACCCCTGTTAACCCACTATATACTGGCCGAGAATTACGCCATCAGCTTAACGACTCAGGTGCCCAGGCAATCTTTGTGGTTGATAACTTTGCCCAAGCGCTTGAGCAAGTTATTGAAGAAACGGCTATCAAACGTGTCATCCTATCGAAGATGGGCGATATGATGGGTTTGAAAGGTATTTTGGTCAATACAATTATTCGTCAGGTCAAACGTTTAGTACCCAAGTATAATCTCAATGACCCTAAATACCATGTCACTAAGTTCCCTGAAGTATTGAAAAAAGGTAAAAACCTACCTTTTCAGCAACCAAAAATGTCTTTGGATCAAAAAGCATTTTTACAATATACAGGCGGTACCACAGGCCTTTCGAAAGGCGCTATTTTGTCACAGCGTAATATCGTAGCAGCAGCGATGCAATCAGAAGCATGGACTCGCCCTATCACATCAGAAATTAACGAAGTGTATATCAATATGGTGATGGCACTGCCGTTGTATCATATCTTCGCATTCATGCTTAGCCTACTTGGTATGCGCTCAGGCTATACTTTTATACTAGTACCTAATCCACGTGATATTCCTGGATTTGTTAAAACCTTATCAAAACAACCATTCCATATTTTCCCTGCAGTAAATACCCTCTTTAAAGGACTGCTCGATAATCCTAATTTTAAAGATTTGGACTTTAGCTCTTTACGTATCTCACAAGCTGGTGGTATGGCGGCTACTGAGCAAACTGCGAATCGCTGGTTAGAAGTAACTGGCTGCGCGATGATCGAAGGTTGGGGTATGACAGAAGGCGTTGCAGTCGGCACCGCCAACGTTATTACCAATCGTGAGTTTAACGGTACTATCGGTGTGCCAGCACCTGGCGTAGATGTTATTATTATCGATGAAGACGGCAGACATGTAGATCTAAACGAAGGGGGCGAGCTATGTATTAAAGGCCCTAACGTAACCTCTGGATATCTGAATAGAGACAGTAGTGCTGATTTTACTAGTGATGGTTATTTCCGCACTGGTGATATCGTCAGCATGGATGACAAGGGTTATATTAAACTGCTAGATCGCAAAAAAGACATGATCTTGGTTTCAGGCTTCAATGTATTTCCAAACGAAATTGAGTCCGTGATGCTTGATTGTGATGGTATTCTTGACTGCGCGGTAATTGGCATTCCTGATAGTCATCAAGGTGAAGCGGTCAAAATATACGTAGTACCTGAAGACAATAATGTTACCAAAGAAGTGATTACAGATTTTGCGTTAGACAATCTAACGGGTTATAAGTGTCCACGTCACATTGAGTTTGTGAGCGACTTACCAAAGAGTAATGTCGGTAAAGTACTGCGTCAAAAATTGCGTGAAAAACACAATGCAGACTACCCTCATATATAAATAGAGACAATTTTTAAAAAATTCTAAAAACATGAATTTATTTTTACTAAAGGCATCTTACAGTAATTGTAAGATGCCCTTTTTGTATATTTATTTTCTGTCATTCAACTATAAAATTTCTCTATTATAATTACTACAAAGCTACCTCTACGTTCAACTATATGACATTTTTTGAATAAATTTCATGTTAATTACTTGATAAGAAAGTAAATTATTTGTCTAGTCATTTTCTAATTATTCAACATATATTGTTTCATTTATCAAATTTAACTGTAAACTATCAAGTTCTTGTATAAGAATAACAGACACGGTTGTAGTTATGTTAATGTATTGCCAAAATGTGTCAATATGCTTTCTGTTATTTTGATCTTATATAATTATGACTCATATCGATTGATTAGCAGCATTATTAGTAGCTATTTTCATTACCAAAACATTAATTAGTTTTTTAATCTGATGAGATATTTATGCTCTATGGTTAAATCAAACTTTATAAGGGCCCCGTATTTTAGCAGTATGTGAATATATAGGATAGCACTCGACAATTTCTTGCTAACGGAACAGCAACTTGAATTGTTGACATGGATGTGACTACTTTTTTATAGAGCCTTAATTTATTTTAATATTTAAGGACGCTAATCATGACTGTAGATAAACCTTGGCTTGCTCAATACCCAGAAAACGTACCTAAGACGATTAATCCGGATCAGTATGAAAGCCTCATAGAGTTATATGAAGAGTGTTTTAACCGCTTTCGTATGCATCCGATGACTATCTGTATGGGTGTGACGCATACTTATGGTGATGTTGATAATGCTTCATTAGCAGTAGCAGCATGGTTACAAGCTCAAGGTTTACCTAAAGGCAGTGTGGTGGCTCTGATGATGCCAAACGTTCCCCAATACCTACCGACTATGATTGGGATTCTGCGTGCAGGTTACGTTTGTACACCTATTAATCCACTATATACAGGCCGTGAGTTGCGTCATCAATTGAATGATTCAGGTGCTCAGGTTATCTTTGTTGTGGATAACTTTGCCCAAGCGCTTGAGCAAGTTATTGAAGAGACCAATATCAAACGTATCGTGCTATCGAAAATGGGCGATATGATGGGTCTGAAAGGTATTTTGGTCAATACGGTTATTCGTCAGGTTAAACGCTTGGTTCCAAAATACAACCTAAACGATCCTAAGTATGACGTTACTAAGTTCCCTGAAGTCTTAAAAAAGGGAAAAAACCTACCGATTCAAGCACCAAAGACTACCCTACAACAAAAAGCGATTTTGCAGTATACAGGTGGTACGACTGGTTTATCTAAAGGTGCTGTCCTAACTCAACGTAATGTCGTCGCTGCTGCTATGCAATCAGAGGCATGGTATCGCCCTGTGACCTCAGGTATCAACGAGGTATACATCAATATGGTTATGGCCTTACCGTTGTATCATATTTTTGCCTTTATGCTGAGTTTGCTCGGTATGCGTTCAGGTTATACCTTTATCCTAGTGCCTAATCCGCGCGATATGCCAGGGTTTGTCAAAACCTTATCAAAACAACCGTTCCACATCTTCCCTGCAGTCAACACTCTATTTAAAGGGTTACTTGACCAACCAAACTTTAAAGATTTGGACTTTAGCTCGCTACGTATTACGCAAGCAGGTGGTATGGCGGCAACCGAGCAAACCGCAGCACGTTGGTTAGACGTGACTGGCTGCCCCATGGTTGAAGGTTGGGGTATGACTGAAGGTGTGGCTGGCGGTACTGCTAACGTTATCACTGATCGCAAATTCAACGGTACTATTGGTATACCTGTACCGAGTGTCGATATTATCGTGGTTGACGAAAACGGTGAGCGTGTTGGCATGCATCAATCAGGCGAGATGTGTATCAAAGGTCCAAACGTAATGTCAGGATACTTTAATAAAGACAATAGCAATGACTTTACTCGCGATGGCTACTTCCGCACTGGTGATATCGTTAGTATGGATGAGAAAGGCTACTTTACTCTACTAGATCGTAAGAAAGACATGATCTTAGTTTCAGGCTTCAATGTATTTCCGAATGAAATCGAATCTGTCATGCTTGATTGTGATGGTATCGTCGATTGTGCCGTAATTGGTATTCCTGATGAAAATCAAGGTGAAGCGGTTAAAATTTATATCGTACCTGCTGATAATAACGTCACTAAAGAAGTCATCAAGGAATTTGCGCTAGACAATTTGACTGGTTATAAATGTCCACGCCATATTGAGTTTGTCAGTGAACTACCAAAGAGTAATGTTGGTAAAGTACTGCGTCAAAAATTGCGTGAACAGCATATGTCAAACAATCCTCAAACATTGTAATACTTGCCTTGCTGCTTCAGAGTAAATAAAAGAAGAGGCCCACTATTATCGTAGTGGGCCTCTTCTTTTCTGCTTTAAGAAAATCAACCTGATCAGCTTAGTTTGTTCATTACCTGTAATGGCAAGTGCTTCATGGCATGACTGACCATGGACCAAGGCAGGCTCGGTACACAGGCTTCATCCACACCCGCTTCGATAGCCGCGACAATGGCTTGAGTACCAGTATCTGTATCGACTTCGAACGGTAATGGCTTAGAGCCTTCGTTGATTTCAGTGCGAATATAACCTGGGTAAATCGTAGAAACTTTAATAGGAAGATTGGTCAAAAGCATATCAGCACGAATGCCTTCTGCTAAGTGAGCCAAACCGGCTTTGCTTGCACCATAGGTCGTCAGATGCCTAGGCAATCCACGCATGGCTGACATGCTAGATATCACGACCAAATGCCCGCTGTTTTGAGCACGGAAGATATTCATGGCGGCTTCACACTGTGCCAATGCGGCGACAAAATTGACATCAGCAGTGCGGCGATTGGTTTCAAAATGCCCTTTACCAATGCGGCGGCTATCACCAATACCTGCATTGACCACTACTCGCTCAATACTACCAAAGTCATCTGAAAAAGCATCAAACACTTGAAAGACCGTATCATAATCACTCACATCTAGCGCTTGGTATTCGACTCGGATATCAGGATACTTCTTCATCATCTCCGATTTTAGATGCTCTAAACGATCAATGCGACGCGCACATATGGCCAAGTTGTAGCCAAGGCTAGCAAACAGTCTGGCCATACCCTCGCCCAGACCTGAACTGGCCCCTGTGATAAGCACCGTTTTACCTGTGCCTACTTGCTGCTTACTCAGGTCTTTTAGATAGCTTGCAGGTCGAACCGCGCCTACTATCTGGTTTTTGCTATGGCGCGCACTTTTAGCAACCAATTTTATTAATTTATTTTGCATGTACCGTCCTTTGTATATCGATATTGTACAGAATCAAATCGGTATCTCTTAATATAAGCGTCGATAAATATTACATTTTAAGCAGATATGACACTATATTATTCGCAAAATTATCGCCATGTCACAAACGGTTTGCCATCAGAGAATAAATGACTGTATTCATTTAAAGACAACAAGCGAGAACTTTGATTCTTTAAAGTAATAGAGGTCACCCCCGTATTGACCAAGCTTTTATTCAGCTGATAAGCGGTCTGACTGCCTTGTCGCAATAACTGGGCAGTGATTGCAGCGATGACACCACCTGAAGTGAATACGAGCACGGTGCTGTCCTGATCTAAGCTCATGCTTGCTGCTTTTGTACGTACTTGTTCAAGGGCTTGCTGTGCACGATTATTAAACTGTGGCCAACTCTCAAGATAGTCTTGATCATTATCACCAGCATGCCAGCGCTGCATCGCTTGATCAAATAGCTCAGCCAGTCGTGTCGCTGGCGATTCTGCTTTGGCGATTTCAGCTGAGATGTCAGATCGATTGCCAGATGCCTCTGCTGACTTCACGAACACATCTTTATGATTGAACTCATCGAATTGCGGCAGAATATAACTATCTGGCTGATCAAAGTTGATTGCGGGCGCAACAGCTGTGCCATTGCTATTATTGGCATGTACAGATGATTGGTAACGCTCCCAAAAATGACGTGCTGAGTCTTGCTGTCGAACCAACCTACCAGTAAATATGGCATCGATGCGGCGCTGTGTGGTGGCATAGTGCTGACCCAACATTTGCGCCTGAATCGTCCCAAGCTCTGAGAGCTGATCGTAATTTTCTTGTCCAAAAGATGCTTGACCATGACGTGCTAAAAGTATGGTTGTCATAAAATAATGCCCTTTATCATATTTTCCAGCGTGTTTGTTTTGGATGTTTACGCGTCAGGTGACTGAGAGGATTTGGCAAGATAACCTTTTGGTAAAATACTTTTGACCACCTTTTGAACAGGGCTTGGTAACTGCTCAATAGCAGCAGCATCTACGCCTATGTCTTCTAAATGCGGCTGCACATGCGCATTGAATAAAGCTTCGCCTTCGTATTGCGCAACCAGTTTCAAACATTTAGCATGCATGACATGTATAACGAGCCAAGCGTTTTTGAACGCTGGATTAGTGGTTTGCTTATGATAATAACGATAGTAGATTTGCTGAATAATGCCTGAGAGGCGGAACAATCCGAACACTTCATAAAAGGTCCAATTATCTATCTCTAAACCTGACTGTTTTAGATAATATTCAACCACTTCATCGCGCGTCATCATGCCTTCTAAATGTGTCGGCTGACGACGGAACTGCTGCATGATGATATTGTCATCTTCTTCAATCCAGTAAGCCAACGCACTACCCAAGTCCATCAATGGATCGCCAAGGGTTGCCATCTCCCAGTCGAGCACGCCAATCACTTTGGTCGGCTCATCCGCATCAAGTATGACATTGTCAAAGCGCCAATCATTATGAATGATACAAGTTTTGCTATCAGCAGGCGTGTGCTTAGCAAGCCATTGTCTGACCAATGCAAAGCTTGGTACGTTTGGTGTCTTTGCTTTGACATAACGTTTGTCCCAACCACTGATCTGGCGTTCACAGTAACCTTCACCGCGACCCAAATTGACCAAATCAGGATGCTCGGTATAGTCTATCTGATGTAACTCTACCAAAGCGTCTAATACATTGGTACAAAGCAGACGCGTTTGCTCAGGATTTAGATTGATACCTTCTGGCAATTCTGCACGAGGAATAATACCCTCCATACGCTCCATCACATAAAAATCAGCGCCGATAACAGCTTCATCCGTACATAGCGCAATCATCTCAGGTACATAAGGATAAGCATCTTTTAACGCTTTTTGAACGGTGTACTCACGCACCATGTCATGGGCAGATTTTGCTTTGGTACCTTTTGGTGGACGACGTAATATGAGGTCTTGGTTTTTATCTTCACCTTCATACTGTAGTCGATACGTCCAGTTTGATGCGCCACCTGAGAACTGAGTGACTGTAGGCTCGCCTACCACGTCGACGCCTTGACCGCGAAGCCATTCACTGACTGCTTTGGCATCAAGCTCTTCACCTTCGCGTACGGCACCGCCTTTGTCTAGTACTTTATTATCAGTTGCCATGAGACATTCCTTATCATGTGGTCATTTATTTTTATAACAGATATGCGAGCCAGTTCTCAATTCAATTTATCTCATTCTTCTCGCTATTTTTGAAATGAGGACTCGCTCTAGTGATGAAAAATTCACTACTAAGTTGTTAATAGTGAATTCTTAATTAGCATTTTGATTGGCTTATTCTTGATAGTTGCGTGAGCAAATCAAAACTAACTCACACAACCGTTTGTTAAGATCAAACTTAAGACTAAGCTTTGTCAGATTTAGCAGAACGACTAAAGCCCTGACGTTTTAACTCTAATTTAGCAATCATGGTTTTATGTACTTCATCTGGACCATCTGCCAAACGTAGTACACGTGCTTGCGCGTAGAAATTCGGTAGCAAGGTATCTTGACACACGCCCATACCACCATGAATCTGAATCGCCATATCGACGACTTCTTGTAGCACAGTTGGCGCCACTACTTTAATAGCAGAGATTTCCGTCAATGCGGCTTTGGTACCCTGAGCATCCATTTTTTGGGCGGCGTACAATGTGAGCAAGCGTGCTTGGTCGATTTTGATACGGGCTTCGCTGATACGCTCAAAGTTACCACCCAATTGTAGTAATGGCTTACCAAAGGCAGTACGTGACATACCACGCTTGACCGCTAACTCAAGAGATTTTTCGGCAGCACCGATACAGCGCATGCAATGATGAATACGACCTGGCCCTAGACGACCCTGGGCAATCTCAAATCCCTTACCAGGCCCACCAATAAAGTGGCTGACTGGCACACGCACATTTTCAAAGCTAATTTCACCATGGCCGTGCGGTGCATCATAATCACCAAACACTTTAAGCATACGTTTAATATTTACACCTGGTGTGTTGACTGGCACAAGTACCATCGAATGCTGATGATGACGGTCTGCACTTTCATCCGCGGTATATGCCATCACAATCAAGACATCAACCGCTGGATCACCAAGACCAGATGACCACCACTTGCTACCATTGATGACAATCTCATCACCATCTACTACGGCGGTTGCTTGCATATTGGTTGCATCACTTGAAGCCACGTCAGGCTCAGTCATACAGAATACAGAGCGTGTCTTACCTTCTAGGATTGGGGTAAGCCACTTGTCTTGCTGCTCTTGAGTACCGTAACGCCATAATAGCTCCATATTACCGCTATCAGGTGCATTGCAGTTAAATACATGAGGTGCTAGCAAACTACGACCAGTCAACTCTGCGATAGGCGCATAATCAGTGACTGATAGTCCTGCACCTAATGTGTCATCTGGCAAGAATAAATTCCACAAGCCCTCTTCACGTGCTTGCTTGCGTAGGTTTTCGTAGGCTTCTGGCCACTCCCAGTTTTCCCAATTGCCATCAGGGTTTTTCTTATGACAATCTTCCCAGAATTGGGCTTCGATAGGCTCAATATTCGTTTCGATGAACGCTTTGACTTTGGCATGCATGGCTTGACCATGTTCTGTTGCGGTAAACATTAAATTGTCGTTAGACATAAATGACTTCCTTTTCTTTATTGATTGTCTGAATCAAATGTTGATAAAAAGCTCTACTAGAGCTTTAGTGCACGCACGTATACTGTTTTCCGTGAGCTACATTTATAACACAGCATTTATGATTAAACAGCAAAAAGGCGCGACCAGCTAGGCCACGCCTTTTACAAAATATAAACAATGTATCTAAAAATTTCTGAGCACTAAAGCACCCTTACTTAACTACCATAATGATAACTAACATTATTTCAGAATGTTTAGACGACTATTCAAATCAAAACGTGCAAGTGCATCAGGTAATTTATCTACAGCCATGCTCAGTGTCGCTTCTGCTGCTTGAGCCAATCCTAACTTTTCTGCTAACGTCGGCTTCTGACGTGAATATAGTGCATACACTTCGTTGTCTTCCATACGCTCTAAAATATAGCTGTCTGAAGTCTGTAGACTATCAATCAGGTTAAGCTTTAATGCATCTTCGCCATACCAATGCTCACCCGTAGCTACTTTGGCAACATCGAGTTCTGGACGATACGTGTTAACGAAATGCTTAAATAGCTCATGCGTCTGCTCTAGCTCTTCTTGGTATTTGGCACGGTCTTCGGCATCATTTTCACCAAATACAGTTACCGTACGCTTGTAGTCACCAGCGGTAAACATCTCATAATCAACGTCATGGTTTTTTAGCCATTTATGAAAATTTGGCAATTGTGACACCACACCGATTGAACCAATGATAGCGAATGGTGCGGCTATTACCTTGTCTGCAACGCAGGCCATCATATAACCACCGCTCGCCGCCACCTTATCAACACAGACAGTCAATTTTAAGCCAGCTTCCTTTAGGCGAACCAATTGCGCTGCGGCCAAACCATAACCGTGTACCAAACCGCCGCCTGATTCAAGACGGACGATAACTTCGTCACCTTTATTTGCGGTACTAATTAAAGTACTGATTTCTTCACGCAAATGTTTGACCGCAGTTGCTTTGATATCACCGTCAAAATCAAGGACAAAAACTTGTGCCTTATCATCGGTATGTTTTTTCTTATTTTTAGTTTTTGCTTTCAATGCTTGCTTGGCTTTTTTGGCCATGACTTTTTTGAACTGTTTGAGGGCAGCTTTGCCTTGGGTGGCTTCCATCAAATCTTCACGGCGCTGCTTTTGAGCATCATTCAAATGGCGTATTTTAAGCTCAACAGGGTTTTTAGGGGGATGAAATAGCATGGTTACAAATCCTCAAGTCAGTAAATATATTGATATGGCTGTTTTTATTAACGTGCGGTTGATATGTGCACACTAAGCGGCGTTTTCAAGCATGATGACAATATTTAACCCAATATAAATATCACTGAATAAATACCTCAGATACTTGCAGACTCCCGTTCTTTGATTGAACTCAGCCGGTTGTATAACAAAGGCAGATTAGGCATAATATGCGTTTATATCAAATTTTCTGCAGCCAACGTGATGACCATATGTCTTAATCGCGTTGTTTGTGTGTTTTTTTTGCAAATAGCTTGAAACGCACAACAATGGCTGCATTATTGTACTTCGAATTGGGCTGATAACTGGATAACCATATTATGACGCAAAGCACTATGACGCATAGCGAATACCGAGACGAGTATTGCGGAGCCGTAACCGAGAGCTTGCTTGAGCAAACCATTAGTATCGTAGGCTGGGTACATCGTCGTCGCGATCACGGTGGCGTGATTTTCTTAGACATGCGTGACCGCGCTGGTATCTTACAGGTCGTGGTCGACCCTGATACCCCAGAAGCTTTTGCAGCAGCTGATGCTGTACGTCCTGAATACGTGCTAAAGATAACTGGCCGCGTACGTCGTCGTTATGAAGGTACTGAAAATAATAATATGACCAGTGGCCAAATTGAGCTATTGGGCAAAGAAATTGAAGTACTGGCTAAATCTGAAACACCGCCATTCCCATTGAATGACGAAAAAACGACTGTATCTGAAGACTTGCGTCTAAAGTATCGTTATCTTGATATGCGTCGTCCGCAAATGCAAGAGCGTATGGTGTTCCGTGCCAAGGCAACGTCAGCGATTCGTCGTTATTTAGACGATCATGGCTTCTTGGATGTTGAGACACCTATCTTGACTCGTGCAACGCCTGAAGGTGCGCGTGATTATCTTGTACCATCACGTACCCGTCCAGGTAACTTCTTTGCCCTGCCGCAGTCACCACAGCTATTTAAGCAATTATTGATGGTGTCAGGCTTTGACCGTTATTATCAAATTGCTAAATGCTTCCGTGATGAAGATTTACGTGCCGATCGTCAGCCTGAATTTACTCAGGTGGATATTGAGACTTCTTTCTTAAATGAGGAAGAAATCATGAACATCAACGAAGGTCTTATCAAGCATTTGTTTAAGACAATGATGGACGTTGAGTTCAAGCAGTTCCCACGTATGACTTACGCAGAAGCCATGCGTGACTATGCATCAGACAAGCCTGACTTACGTATTCCTCTAAAGTTGGTTGACGTTGCAGATTTGATGAAAGACGTTGACTTCAAAGTATTTGCTGGCCCTGCAAACGATCCTAAAGGTCGTGTGGCTGCCCTACGTATCCCTGGTGGCGCATCATTAAGCCGTAAGCAGATCGATGCTTATACCAAGTTTGTTGGTATCTATGGCGCACGCGGTTTGGCTTATATCAAGGTCAATGACGCTAGCAGCATCAACAACGGTGTGGATAAAGAGTCAGGCCTACAGTCTCCAATTATCAAAAACATGACTGATGACGTACTTGTGAGCTTGATCGAGCGTACTGCTGCTGAAGATGGCGACATTATCTTCTTTGGTGCGGATAAAGCCAGTGTCGTGAATGATGCAATTGGTGCATTACGCCAAAAAATCGGTCTAGATCTTGAAATGACGACTTGTGAATGGGCCCCACTTTGGGTGACTGACTTCCCAATGTTTGAAGAGACTGACGATGGTCGTTGGACGTCAATGCATCATCCGTTCACTAAGCCTAAAGGCTCAGTTGAAGAATTGAAAAACAACCCAGAATCTGCCCTTTCTATCGCTTATGATATGGTATTGAATGGTACTGAAATTGGTGGTGGTAGCTTACGTATCAATACTTACGATATGCAGCAAGCTGTACTTGAAGCCTTGGGTATTGGTGAGCAAGAAGCTGAAGACAAGTTTGGTTTCTTACTTGATGCCCTAAAATTCGGTGCGCCACCGCATGGCGGCCTAGCATTTGGTTTGGATCGTTTGATTATGTTGATGGTAGGCGCAAGCTCTATCCGTGACGTTATCGCCTTCCCAAAAACCAAAACAGCTGACTGCCCATTGACCCAAGCACCTGCTGGCGTTGATAGCAAACAACTACGTGAGCTTGGTATCCGTGTGCGTGAAAAAGCACAAGCTGATACCAACAAGCCTGCTGAATAAATCGTTTGATGATGCGCAGTTGCTGTCTACAGTGCTTGTTACGTGATTCATTACCATGTGAGTGGTCATGAATCCGTATCATATTTTCAAAGTCGTGCCATTGTCTGTACTGCAGATGCTGGCACGTTTTGTTGCGTGGGTTATCATTAAGATACCCAGTTTAAGTATCATGCGTACCATTCAGATCAATATGGCGCTGATTACTCATACATTGTCTGAGCAGCAAAAGCGTGCGTTGACCAAAGACATTATTTATCATCAATGTTTGACCAGTATTGAATCTATAAAAAGCTGGGCGATGCCTCCTGAGTGGAGTATCGCTCAGATTTGTGATGTCCATAATAAAGACATTTTTTTAGAGGGTCTTGCCAATCCAAATGGCATGCTTGCTATCGTACCGCATCTCGGCACTTGGGAGATGATGAATGCTTGGCTCAACCAGTTTGGTGCGCCAACCATTATGTATAAGCCAGTTGACGGCAAATTCGCTAACGAGTTTATCCTTCAAGGACGAGCGCGACTTAACGCGACTTTGGTACCTACTGATGGTAGCGGCGTCAAAGCCGTGTTTAAAACGCTCAAGCAAGGTGGTTTTAGTATTGTACTGCCAGACCACGTTCCAGAGCCATCAGGTGGCGTTGTCGTTCCATTCTTTGGTATCAAAACACTGACCAGTACCCTTGCCTCCAAACTGGCCAGCAAAACCAAATGTGCGCTAGTTGGCTTATCTTGTATTCGCCGTACCGATGGACGCGGTTTTGACATTTACTGCTACAAACTCAATGATCCAGCCTTGTATGACCGCAATGCTGAAGTGGCGACTCATGCTCTCAATCAGGCAATGGAGCGTATGATTACAGAAAACTACAGTCATTATATGTGGGGCTATCGCCGTTTTAAGCGTATACCAAACTTAGGCAATCCTTACCGAAAAGATAAAGAGACTTTAGCAGCCTTTATCCAATCTCACCATTCTAGCGTTTCTAGTCGCTCTGCTAGCGATATCAACGATAGCGTTAAAACTGACAATGTTAAAAACGATAGTACTGTTAAAAGCGATAACACTAAGCTCGACAATCATTAGTCATCACCAACCTAGCGTTGCACTATTTAGACATACCATCAGTTTAGACGTACCATCAGTCACAGCTATGCTAATATTGGTTGAACTCTATATTTTTTTACTTTTATTAGTCCTTCATTTATCTGACTATTATCTCAATGCGAGTGCATTATGACATCTGACGTAACTAAGATCTCATCTACAGATCCTAATCAAACCAGCACAAATGCTGCTGAACAGCGTTATATCATCTGTATGAAATGGGGCGACAAATATGGTCCTGAATACGTCAATCGTCTCTACAACATGGTTAGTCGACATCTAACCCTAGATTTTCAAATGGTTTGCTTGACCGATGACAGCACAGGTATTGACCCTGCGATTGCGTGTTATCCGATACCCGATATGGATTTACCAGCAGGTCCTGAACGTGGTTGGAAGAAACTGACCACCTTTAAACCTAAGCTATATGATTTAAAAGGTGTGGCTCTATTTTTAGATATCGATATCGTCATTGTCGATAATATCGATGCGTTTTTTACTTATCAAGCTGAGCATGAGGACAGTGTCGTCATCATCCGTGACTGGAAAAAACCTTGGCGCATGATTGGCAATAGCTCTGTCTATCGCTTCAATATTGGTATGAATACCTATCCTAATTTGCTGTCTAATTTTGAGCGGAACTTTGAAACCATTCGCACCCAAGTACGTCACGAACAAGCTTACCTGTCGAATTATTTACGTGAACACCACCATCTAGAGTATTGGGACAAGACATGGTGCGTGAGTTTTAAATATCAATGCATCGCGCCCATCCCATTTAACTTTGTACGGAAAC
>Ga0208015_1000109_pt1 | contig 56208 bp, 47 predicted proteins | sample 26BtaG_FD_184101 | JGI IMG/M metagenome (GOLD analysis project Ga0208015, IMG submission 184101) | Marine viral communities from Cariaco Basin, Caribbean Sea - 26B_WHOI_OMZ_CsCl (SPAdes) (version 2) | ecosystem: Environmental > Aquatic > Marine > Oceanic | place: Caribbean Sea: Cariaco Basin... | reverse complement strand
CATATTTTTTATGGTCCTGTCTGCTGGCACTAACTTGTTCGTGTATCCACGTGGTATGAAATGGAATGTGGATAGCGCGTGCTTTTATGTTAATCAGAGGTAAAACATCTGATTTTAGAGAATTTCCAATCATTAAAAACTCAGATGGCTTTACATCCAAATGGTTCAATAATTTGGAATAATTTGCTTCTTGTTTGTCACTGACCACTTCAATATGATGGAAGTAATGCATGAGTCCGGACTTTTCCAATTTTCTTTCTTGATCCAATAGGTCTCCTTTGGTGACTACTATCAATCGGTATTTTAAAGATAATGTTTGTAAGACTTCTTCTACGCCTTCCAAAAGATTAACAGGCTTGTTGAGCATGTCCTTGCCTATATTAAGAATAGAATCAATGGTTTTAATGTCCACGGAGTTGTTGGATAGCTCCATGGCTATTTCAACCATGGACAAAATAAATCCTTTGATTCCATAACCATACAACGGCAAGTTTTCAATTTGTCGTTTAAAAAGCTCCTGATCAATTTTGTTTGCTGTTTCATAAGGCGCCATCAATTTTGCAAATGCAAGTTCAGCATCCCTGAAATAAGTTTCATTGACCCAAAGTGTATCATCGGCATCAAAGCCAATCACTTTTATATTGGTATAATTTATTTCCATAAACGTTTTGCGCGTTCCAAATCTTCTGGCGTATCTATTTCAACACCTTCAACATGTGTTTCAACCATTTTAATCCGTTTGCCATATTCTAAATAACGGATACACTCTATCTTTTCTGTAGCTTCAATGAATTGCATTGGCAACTTATAAAAATCAAGAAGTGCCTGCTTCCTAAAGGCGTAAATTCCTTTGTGCTTGAAATAGCGCGCACCTGCTTCTTTGTCTCTTGGATATGGAATTGGACTTCTCGAAAAATAAAGTGCAAAATTATTTTGATCTACAATAACTTTCACCGTATTTGGATTGTTGATTTCGTCCCAATCATGAATTTCAACCATTAACGATGCCAGATCAATTTCTTTCTGATGATCATCTTTAAAAGCGTTCAGAACCTTTTCTAAACTTTCACGTTCGGTAAAAGGTTCATCCCCCTGTACATTCACGACGATATCTACATCAAGATTCTCAACAGCCTCTGCAATGCGATCGCTACCCGATTGATGTTCTTTTTTGCTCATGATGGCTTTGCCACCATTGCTTACGATTTCGTTAAAAATGATGTCACTATCAGTAACGACATACACTTCGTCAAAAAGATTGGTGGCCACAGTAGCTTCGTAAGTTCTGAGAATAACCGTTTTGCCCGCCAAATCCTTCATCAATTTAGCTGGGAATCGCGTGGCACTGTAGCGCGCTGGAATCATTGAAATTATCTTCATAGGTCGATCGAGGATTTCTCTCCAAAAATAAAGCTTTTAAAAGTATTAACAGTTTGGAACGTCAAATCTTTTTATAAGTTCGGAAAAGATCCAAAATCCCAGAACACTGTTTTATCAGTCTTTTTAGGGAATAAATTCTGGTGCAATCAACTCTCTATCCAAAAAAAAAAATCAAGTGCTATTTTTTTATCATGATGAGATTGTTGTCGATATTTAAAAATAAAACTATGAACTTTAAGAAATGCTAATTATTTTTGATATTAACGAAGAAGTATAATCTACCTTTTGTGGTTCAACTAATCCCTGTGAGTTTTAAAATTTAATAGCATGAAAAATAAAGTAATTGATTTATTCGGACACAACTCCGATAAGAACGAAGGGGTAAAGTATTCCACTTTATTGGAGAAATTTATTGCACCGTTTGCTGAATATTTCAGTGAAGCAGAATATGCTGAAGATATTTTTGATTTCGCAATAAATGCTTGGAATTTTGGCAATATGAAGACCCTCTTGCCCGATGAGGACTTTCAGATAACGGTGGCCATGATTGAAGAACAAAACGATGAGTTTGAAAGTGATCTGTTATTGAAAATGATTGATTTCAAAGTATCCAAATTCAAGGAATTCACCAATTTCTTTGTTGATTTTGAACTTACCGAAACCAAATCCGACCCAATTTTGACGGTTACCACGCAACCTGAAGACGTTTATCTTTCAGAAATGATAAATGATTTTGAAAGTGGAAACGCATTGGATGAATTTGAGGAAGATTATATCAATCGGAGTGCCATAATCCTAAAACCCAGGAAACCATTTTTAGATTGGCTCTCTGTCCAGCTTCCAGATGATGATTTTATGAAGGATTATGAAGAGTCCAACATCTATTTAATTGATGATGAAATTGACGATATAGAAAAGTGGTTAAAAAAGAAATTTGACAAATTCTTTAAAATGGAATTAGATGCTTGGGGAGATAACGAAGAGGAATGGCCACAACATAGAACTTATAAGATGTTTAAACAATGGTTTCAAATTGATGTTTCGAATATGGTCTACGATATGGAAAAAAAGCCAGTTTTGAAATCGATATTATAAAAAGAGTCCAATTTGAGATACATAGCGGCGGCATCATTCTTTCCAAAAAAAACCAGGTTATGATGTTTTATGATCGGATTTTCTAACCTTTTTGTAACGTTTAAAAATGATGAACAAAACCAAAACAACCAAGACAAATGCGAGTACTGGAAGGAAGATGGAAAAGAGGGAAATAACTAATGCCGTTCCTGTTTCAATGGTTGAGACTAATGAATTTCCGAATCCAGCAGTTGACACTGTTGACGTAACTCGTGTAGCTCCAGCGGCACTTTTTATGGTGGCTGCTGTTCCTCCACCGGCAATTATGGCCAAGGCCCAAGAAATGATGGGATTCAAATCGGCCACAGTAGATACCATAACTGCTGTACCGGCAATGCTTGCCAATGGAATGGCAATAGTATCTAGCAAATTGTCAACAAATGGAATATAATACGCCAAAATCTCGATTAATGTGGCAACACCAAAAGTAATGACTGCGGTTAGACTGCCAATCCAAAGCCATGATGCATTAAGTTCCCAAACCTCAAAATAAGAGGCTAAACTGAGAACGAATAAGGGTAAAAAAACTCTAAATCCAACAGAGGCAGCCAACCCAATGCCGAGACAAATACTAATTATGGTTTCTGTCATAATCCCAACCCCCAAAGGATTTTTATTAAATTAATAGTTATAAATTATCGATTCGGAATGAAGTTTAACTTTTATACCGCAAAACAATGAGTTTAATGGCTTATAAGCTCCAACTGAAATTTACTCCTCTAAGGTATTTAAATTCACTTTAAGACACAAAAAACTCTTCAGGAAACCCAATTAGGTATAATTTCTCTTTTGCTCTGGTAATAGCGGTATAGAGCCATCTCAGGTATTCTTTATCGATACCATTAGGCAAATAGGGTTGTTCCACAAAAACCGTATGCCATTGGCCTCCTTGAGATTTATGACAGGTTATGGCATAAGAAAACTTGACCTGCAAAGCATTGAAATGCTTGTTATTCTTAATTTTTAAAAACTTTTTATAATTGGAAGTTTCATCTTCATAATCCTTTTGAACCTCTTGATACAATCTATTTGATTCTTCGTACGGCAATGATGGAGATTCCGATTCGATAGTATCCAAAAGAAGAACCGTTTCAAAAGGTGCCATTTTTGGGTAGTCCACCATTTGCACTTTCACTTCAGCAAACCTAAAACCATATAGATCTTGCAAAGTGAAAATTTCTAAAACCTGGATAATATCCCCATTGGCAATAAATCCGGCTTCGGAAGTAGGTTTGACCCAAAAATAATTATTCTTTACCACCATTAAATAGTCGCCGGCCGTGAGTTCATTTTCATTGTTTAAAATGCGCTCCCTGATTTGCTTATTATACAAATTCGCACGTTTATTGCTTCTTACGATAATGGCGGTCTCTTCATGGCCTTGATCTGAATAGCCATCATTTATGGCGTCCATAATCTCATAGCCATCAATTAATCTCACAATATCCGAATAGCCCTTTAAATCAAATTTGAAGGATTCATAAAACTCGCTTTCCAATACTTCGCGCAGATTGGTGGCATTCATCAAGATTCCAGAATCCTGCTCTTGTCTTACAACTTCGTCCAATTCCATAGAAATGACATTTTTATTGTAATTGAGATTGAGCTGAACACTGTCCAACGCGGGACTTAAATCAGATTTCACCGGTGGCAGTTGTGCTTTGTCTCCAATGAGCAATAATTTGCAGTTATGGCCAGAATACACGTATTGCATTAAATCATCCAAAAGCGATCCGTTTTCAAATAATTTGGAATCGGAAGGCACATCAGGAATCATGGAGGCTTCATCAACTATGAATACTGTGTTGCGATGTTTATTGGGCTGCATTACAAATTTGACACCACCACCTTTATCTTTCTTTGGAAAATAAATTTTTTTATGAATGGTAAAGGCTTCCTTGCCAGAATAATTAGAAATAACCTTGGCTGCTCTTCCTGTTGGTGCCATCAAAACCGCACTTTTTTTAATATGCCATAAATTGGAAACCAAGGTGCCAATTATGCTTGTTTTTCCAGTACCGGCAAATCCTTTTAAAAGATATAATTGATCAGTATTGGTATCCAAAACAAAATTTGACAGCTGATCAAGGACGATACTTTGTTTTAATGTAGGTTCAAAAGGAAATTTTTGCTTTAAATGTTTATAAAATTCGGAGGCATTCATATTTAAGAAGAGTCATTTTCTAAAAACGGAAAGGTAAGGTTTAAAAAGAATTGTTGTAACTTTATGACTTACTTTTTGACAAGTTGAAATAATTTATTTTAAATACATTCTTTTATTACATCATTTTTATTACGTTTGGTTTTCGTGAATAAAAAAAAATTGTAGATTTGCGTTAGACCAATTATAAAAAATAAACTCACAAACTATGCTGACAGTAATTCTTGCCATTGTAATTGTTATCCTTCTCACGATTGGAATCGTTTGGGTGATAGACAAATTTGTACCTAAAAACTTCAAGCCAATTTTACACATTCTACTTTGGGCAATTATTGCTTTTCTTGGCTACCAGACGTTTATGTCAGTATATGGAGAGATTAAATTCAATCAACTTAAAGTTAAGCGCTATCATCTTGCCATTGAAAAGCTAAAAGACATTAGAGATGCGGAATTAGCGTACAAACAAGTTAACGGGAAATTTACGGATAACTTTGACGCTTTAGTCAGTTTTATAGATACCGCCAAGTTTACCATTACCCAACGTAGAGATTCAACCATTATAGATGAGGAAATGACGAAACGTTTTGGAGGAGTTACCATGACAAAAGATATTGTCATAATTGATACCTTAGGATATGTCCCTGTAAAAGACTCTTTGTTTGGTGCAGACACAAGATATAAGACCATGATGAATGTTCCGGTAGGAAAACCTGGTGCCAAATTTGACTTGAAGGCCGGATTATTGGATAACATTCCTGTATTTGAAGCGAGTGTGGACAAAGCCATCCTTCTTGATGGTGAAGACAAGAATCTCATCGCAAAGGAAAAGCAAGTGGTTTCTGTTGACGGTGTCAATGGTCCTCGACTTACAGTAGGATCCATGGAAGAAGTAAAAACTATTGGTAACTGGCCTAAAAACTATTCAACCGAACAATAAATTGGAATTAAATAACCTTAAAAAACTGTCCATTCAAATTAGTTTGAGTGGACTTTCTTTTTGTATCCTTAATAGCTCTGGTTCTGAGATTGAATTTTTAAATCATGTTGACTTTAAAAGTAAATTGACGCCAGGAGCTGTCTTGGAAGAACTACAGGGCATCATTTCAAAGCAGCCTCTACTCTCTCAGACTTTCGATAGTGTTTTGGTGCTTTTTCAAAACGAACTTTCCAATTTCGTCCCAGAAGAGTTTTTCGAAGAACAGAATGCGGCAGATTATCTCAAGTTCAGTTCCAAAATCATCAAAACCGATTTTATTTCACACGATAAAATAGAGGCCAACAGTAGTGTTAATGTCTTCGTACCATATATCAATATCAACAATTATTTGTTTGAGGTTTATGGCGAGTTTGAATACAAACATGCTTCCACTATTTTTTTGGAACAAATATTAAAGAAAGAAGAAAATTCAAACGATGATAAAATTTACATCAATGTAGAGCCTTTCCATTTCGAAATGGCAGTGGTAAAAAAAGGACAGTTTCAGTTATACAACAGCTTTGAATATGTCACTAAAGAAGATTTTATCTATTATGTCCTCTTCGCCTTTGAACAATTAAAATTAGACACTGAAACCGTTATGGTTAAATTAACCGGTCAAATTGTCGAAGATGATGAACTCTATCAAATGCTCTACACTTACATAAGATTTGTAACATTTGATGAGCCTTCAAAGAATTACAATTATACTAAAGCTGATGGGGTTAATCCACAGCATCAGCATACACTTATTTTAAACAGTTTCAACTAATGAGGATTATCTCAGGTCAATTTAAAGGAAGACGTATCACGCCGCCAAAAAAGCTACCAGTACGTCCTACCACCGATATGGCAAAGGAAGCCATTTTCAATATCCTGAACAACAACTATTATTTTGATGAGATTTCAGTATTGGACTTATTTGCAGGCACAGGAAGCATCAGTTATGAATTTGCCTCCAGAGGAACGGAAGATATTACCAGTGTAGATGAAGATTTTGGGTGCATCAAGTTCATCAATAAAACTGCCGAAGAGTTTGAAATGCCCATCAAAACAGTAAGGAGTGATGTTTTCAAATTTTTGGAAACCACAAAAATAAAATCGGATGTCATTTTCGTTGATCCACCATATGCCTTTAGTTTGGAGGAGTTTTCTAAAATTCCTGAATTGGTATTTCAAAATGACCTTCTTGAAGATGAAGGTGTTTTAGTTGTAGAGCATGCCAAACAGATGGAACTCTCCCATCTGCCTTATTTTAGTTACTCCAAAAATTATGGGAGTAGTATCTTCAGTTTCTTTGAAAAAGCCGAAGAGATCTTCTAAAATTCAAAATTTCGCAGACCTGACCACCAACAGCAGAGAAAATTCTGTTTTGATAAAAGAGCTATTTTATGGCGTTACATATCCGTGAAAGTTAGTAAGTCAATGTGAAAAACCTGATCCACACCTTTTTTGAGTTTTGTCTGTCTGTTGCCAGACTGAAATTTCACTAAATAAACAAAGCTCTTTGAATTAACAAAGAGCCTGTTTAAGTAAGTAAATCTATAAGCCGAATTCTGTCCAATTTCATTTTGGAAACTGAATTCCAAATAGAAAAGTGGCCTTATCATTTATCTGAATGCACTGTTGCCAATGCACTTTAGCTGTCTACCCTCCAACAATCGAGCGTGCCGCCCTCTCCCAATCCCTACCGGGACGGAACGTTGGTTTACATGACATTGCACCACATAGAGTTTACCTGATTTCACTACAGCTTGACCTGTACATTCTTTCTGTTGCACTTTTCCTGATCTCACGACCGATGGCCATTAACCATTATGTTGCACTACGGTGTTCGGACTTTCCTCCTCCCAATTTCTCAGGATGCGATAAGGCGATCTACTTAAGTACAAAGTTAATATAAAAATTTAAGTCGATAAGATTATACGACTAAAAGTTTTAAGCACCTAATATTGTAGGTACTTAGAGTGCCTAATCTTTAGTAAATATTCAAATTCCATCATTGTTGTCAAGTTTAATTGCTTAAGGCACTTTGAACTCTCAGCTTTAAACCTTTTTGTTAATAACTAATGCTAAAATCACAGGATGTAGTTCCTTTATTAGAACCGAATTTTTAACTTTGTTACTTCATGTTTTGCCATATGAAACGCATAACTGAATTCTTAATACACAATGGAACATTTCGTAGTATCGGCACGCAAGTACAGACCACAGACCTTTAAGGATGTTGTGGGCCAGCAGGCTATTACCAATACTTTGATGAATGCCATTGAGCATCATCATTTAGCACAAGCCCTTTTGTTTACTGGTCCCCGCGGGGTCGGTAAAACGACCTGTGCCCGTATCTTGGCTAAAATGATCAATAGTGATGGCACAGAGAAAGAAGATGAAGATTTTGCCTTCAATATTTTTGAGTTAGATGCTGCTTCCAACAACTCGGTTGACGATATCAGAAATTTAACGGACCAAGTCAGAATTCCGCCGCAAGTTGGAAAATATAAAGTTTATATCATTGATGAGGTGCACATGCTCTCCCAAGCGGCGTTTAACGCGTTTTTAAAAACCTTGGAAGAGCCACCAAAACACTGTATTTTCATTTTGGCTACTACCGAAAAGCATAAAATAATTCCGACGATTTTATCGCGTTGTCAAATCTTCGATTTCAAAAGAATAACTGTTAAGGATGCAAAGGAGTATTTAAAATACATTGCCAAAGAACAGGGCATAGATGCTGAAGATGACGCTCTACACATCATTGCCCAAAAGGCAGATGGTGCCATGCGCGATGCACTTTCCATTTTTGATAGGGTAGTTAGCTTTTCTGGTAAAAACTTAACCCGACACGCCGTAACAGAGAACTTGAACGTCCTTGATTACGAGACTTACTTTACAAGTACTGACTTGATTTTAGAAAATAAAATTCCAGAATTGCTTATTCAATTTAATGACACTTTATCAAAGGGTTTTGATGGCCATCATTATATTGCTGGCTTGGCGTCCCATTTTAGAGACCTAATGGTGTGTAAAAACGAGCAAACAGTTGAACTTCTTGAAGTTGGAGAGGACACCAAAGTGAAATATATGGAGCAGTGCAGAAAAGCATCCTATGAGTTTCTGATGAAAGGCATTGAACTTGCCAATGACTGCGATCTTAAGTTTAAAAGCAGCAAAAATCAGCGTTTACTTGTTGAACTCACTTTAATGCAGCTTGCCTCTATCACTTTTGATGGAGAAAAAAAAAATAGCAGTCACTACATAGTTCCAGCTTCTTATTTTAAAGCAAAGGGCATTACGCCTATTGCGGTAACGCTTCCCAAAAATGAGACTTCAGTCGTCCATAAAGTTGCTGATCCCATAGAAAATAAAACGGAACCTTCTGCCGGGGTAAAACCTAATGTATTTGCTCAACAAACAGTTCCTAAGATCGACCTGAAACCCGATCCGAAACGCACTTCCGGTCTGTCCTTAAAAAGTATTCGGGCTAAGAAGGAGCATCTCATTAAACAGATGGAAGTTGTTGTTGATCCGAACGATTTACCCAAAGAAGATTTTACTCCGGAAGCCTTCCATAAAGCTTGGAAGGACTACATTAAATCCTTGGATCAGAAAGGAGAAAAAATCATGGTGTCTATACTGGAAATGGGAAAACCGAAATTGCATGGCACTAAAATTCACGTAGAATTTCCAAACGAATCTCTTAAGATAGAGTTGGAACGCGCGCAATTTCCATTGATGGAGTATCTCAGAAAAACAGTTAGGAATTTTGATCTAACTTTACATGTCGATGTCAATGAAGAAGTCGCAAAAAAATACGCCTTTACGCCATTGGAGAAATATGAGAAGTTAAAGGAAAAGAATCCAAATATTGAGCTTTTGAAAAAAACCTTTGGATTGGATCTGTGACTTTAAATTTGGACTGCACAACAACTTGCGAATCGCGGTTTATTGTACTCAAAGCCTGCAGTGTTTCTAAAAACTTTGTAGGTTTTTAATTATTACGACAATGAGAAACCTATTTATATTAACTTCTGTTATTTCAATTGTCTTTATGGCTTGTGATGGAAGACAAACCAAAAAAGAAGCTTTAGAACGTGCTATTTTCGAATTTAATTTAAGAAATTCGGATTCGGAAATGTTTAATTATCACCCTGAAGCATATGTTGAGATAGTGACGGATACTATTATTTCAAACAGGACCAACGTTCATATCAAAAATTATTCATTATTGGATGAACAAATATTCGTTTCAAGTACCACAAAAGCAAATTATAAAGAAACTACCTATCAACGCGTTTTTGAATCGGAGGTCATTGTTTCTACGGCATCGAAAGATGTTTTCAGAACCCATATTTCTGCAAAAAAATTTAAATTACTTGATGCCGATCCATTCTGGATTAACGTTACGTTACAACACGTCTGGGTTAATCAGGATCTGTCAACAGATGATGACATCATTCTGGATATGTCCTTTATAAACCCTAAAAACAATGCCTATAGATTATACCGAATGTCCATTGATCCTTATGGTCAGGAATCGGTTAATTTAATTGAAGAACGCGGTTAAATAAATCGCATTTGTAAATTATTAATCATACATATATGAAAGCGTTTAAACTTTTAAAATATAGATTATGCTCGGATTAAAATTACCTACAGACCCACGTTGGGTCAATATTGTTGAAAAAAACATAGAAGACATATTAACTGACCATGCTTACTGCGAACAAAAGGCCACAAGTACGGCTATTTCCTTGATAGTTAGTTTCCCGGAATATACAGAATTGGTACAAGAAATGGTCGCTTTGGTCAAAGAAGAAATCAGCCATTTTAAATTGGTACACGATAGAATACTTGAAAACGGATGGACTTTGGGTAGAGATCGGAAGGATGACTATGTTGTTCAATTGCTGAAATTTTTTCCAAAAGGTGGCAGTAGGACCACGCAACTGGTCCATAGACTACTTTATGCTGCGTTAATTGAAGCAAGAAGCTGCGAGCGTTTCAGACTGCTTTCAGAAGAATTAGAGGATAAGGAATTGGCCGAGTTCTACAGAAAATTGATGGTCAGTGAGGCCAATCATTATACTATGTTCTTAGGCTTTGCCAGAAAGTACGGCAACAGACAGGAAGTGGACAAAAAATGGAATGATCTTTTGGAATATGAAGCGGAAATTATGAAAAACCTGGGTAAAAGTGAGACGATACACGGATAGGCGCCTCGAAGATAGAATTTAACACGTTCTGAATTGTAATTGTTCACATATCTTTTTAAAAAAATTAAGCTCCATAATTTTGGAGCTTAATTTTTTTTAACTTTTTGAAGACATTAAAGTCTGTAAGTGAATCCAAATTGCATCACACCCTGTGTGGCTTTAAGATTTAATTCGTCATCAAATACGTTGGAAACCCCGTAGATATAACGGAAATCGATGCCGAATTCATCAGTAATCATATATTCCGCCAATCCCACTCCCGAGAATACAAGGTTCTTAAATCCGTCCTGATGCTTATGGATTTTCAATCCAACTTGTGGTCCAACACCAAGCTTAAATCCACCAAAAACATTGTAGTTCAATATCACCGGAAGGTTGAGATAATCCGTCTTAAAGTCTTGTAAATTAGCACCTTCAGGCGAGTACTGCAACTCGGTCATAACAGCGAGAGTTTCAGTCAATCCAAAATCTACAAAGGCTCCAAATACAAATCCGTTTCTATGTGGGTTGGAACGAATCCCATCAACATCGTAATCCATATTGGAGATATTGGTGGCAAAATGCACTCCGTAATTGATATCTTGAGAAAAGGAGAAGGCTGAAATACCTACAATAAGCAAAAGAGTAAATAATTTTTTCATAATTCATGATTTGAGGCAGTGAATATATATTGAAAATTATTATTCTAATGAAATATTAGATATGTAACAGTAAAAAGAAGATAAACGGCTAACTCATACCAAGTTTACAGACGATACGGTTCCAAAGTAGACGCTTTTGATGATCCCATCAGATAAACCAATTTTGGGAACGTAGATGTACTTGGCATTGCTCCATTTCATAGCAGAAAGGTAAATCCTGGTAGCGGGAATGATAACGTCTGCTCTATCTTGGTTCAGATCCAACTCTGTAATTCGCTCTTCATAACTATAGGTTTGGAGCATATTGTAGTAAGAGGTCAAATAGAAATAGGTCAATGGCTTCCCGGCTGCCCGACCTGAGATCTTGAATATTTTATTAATATTTCCACCCGAACCCAAGAGATCAATTTTCTCATAATCCTTAGTGTTTTGTTTGATCCAAGCCTCCAATTCCAACCAGACTTCCTTTTGCACAATGTCATTTAACAGCCTAACCGTACCAATTTTAAACGATTTTGAAGCGGCTGTTTTCCCCTGATGGATCACAGAAAATTCAGTACTTCCACCGCCAACATCCACATATAGATAGGTTTTGGACGGATCTATATAACTGTTCAAATCTGTAGCGGCAATAATGGCTGCTTCTTCTTCGCCGTCAATTACATCAATCTTTATTTTGGCTTGTTTTCTAATAAGTTTTACAATGTCATTTCCGTTTTCAGCTTCACGCATTGCAGAAGTGGCACAAGCTTTATAGGCAATAACCTTGTGTGAGGCCATGAGTAGCTTAAATGCATTCATGGTGTCTACCAAGCGCAATTCGTTTTCTTTGGAAATTCTATGATTTAAAAAGACATCTGCTCCCAAACGTATAGGTACACGCACCAATGCGCTTTTTCGGAAGAGAGTTGGTTTTCCTTTTTGTTCAATTATATTTGAAATAAGCAAACGTACCGCATTGGAACCAATGTCAATAGCAGCATATTTTTTAATGGTCAACATAGTTTAATTTTGTAGTTTATTGACATAATAATTATAGATCTCAAATTGTGACCTTACTTTTGGCAAATTATTATGTCGGTATTTATTTTCATGCGTGCCACATAATAATCGTGCTTTTACATTGTCATTCCAAGCAATATCAAAAACGTCTAAAAGTTCATTTTTAATATCCTGGTCATAGATAGGGCAAGTGACTTCTACCCTATTTTCAATGTTTCTTGACATCCAATCGGCCGAAGAAATATAGATTTTTGGATCATTATTGTTACAAAACACCAATAACCTGGTATGTTCCAAAAACTTATCAATGATACTGATGACCTCAATATTTTCACTCATGCCTTTAATACCAGGCACCAAGCAGCAAATACCCCTTACAATCATTTGAATTTTAACACCTGCCCTACTGGCTTCATAGAGTTTATCTACCATCATATAACTTGACAGACTATTGAGCTTTAGCTTGATAAATGCCGATTTTCCATTTTTGACATTTTCAATTTCAGAATCAATTAGTTTGAACAATTTTGATTTAGTATAATGTGGCGAAACAATAATATGCTTATATCTAAAAATTCGATAGTTGGTTTCAAAAAAATCGAATACTTTGACCACGTCTTTCAAAATTCTTTGGTCTGATGTAAATAAGGTATAGTCTGTATACAGTGTGGCCGTAGATTCATTAAAGTTACCTGTGCTCAAAAACCCGTAGCGCTTGATCTTATTGTTTTCCTCACGTTCAATGACGCACATTTTGCTATGAACTTTGAGTCCTTTGACCCCAAAAAGAAGATTGATACCATCGGTTTGCATCTGTTCGGCATAATCAATATTGGCTTGTTCATCGAAACGAGCTTGCAACTCGATGGCTACTGTTACTTTTTTACCGTTTTTAGCAGCATTGATCAACGAGCTGGCCACATGTGAAATTTGTGCCAATCGATAAATGGTAATCTTTATGTTTTTCACCTTAGGATCCAAAGCCGCTTCCCTTAAAAATTTGACTATATAGGAAAAGGTCTGATAAGGTGTATGTAACAAATAATCCTTTTTAGCGATATTATTAAAAATACTAGTCTCTAAACTTAACCCTTTAATCGGTAATGGTTCTATTTTTTCGTACAACAAATCGGTTCTTCCCAAACTTGGAAAGTCCATATAGTCACGTCGGTTGTGGTAGCGTCCACCAGGAATGACACTATCTTTAGCATCTATACCCATCATACTCATGAGCAACTGCAAGGTTTCATCATCAATCGTTTTATCATAGACAAACCTGACAGGTTCTCCAATTTGTCGATGTTTGACACTGTCCGATATTTTCTCAATAAAGCTCTTGCTCAGATCACTTTCAAAATCCAATTCACCATCTCGTGTGATTTTGATCATGTGGGCGGAAACGGATTCATATTTAAAAATATTAAATATATCATTCAGGCAATACCGCAACAAATCGTCCATCAAAATAATATAATTATCGGGGCCTTGCTTTGGCAACACCACAAAACGATCCAATGTCTTAGGAATCTCAATAAGGGCAAATTGTTTTTTTTGGTCACTAAAAACCATTTTCACGGCAAGATAAGCGGCACTATCCTTTAAGGTTGGAAGTTTGACCAATTCGCTCAAAATTATGATGACCAATGCGGGACTTACATGCTGAATAAAATAATTCTTTATAAATCGGTGCTGCGATTCATCAATTTGCGTTTCGTTGACAATATGGATGTTTTCATCCTCTAAGCGCTTGTGAATGGTTGCTAAAATTTCGAGACTATCACTTTGCTGTTTGATGACGATTTGGGTGATAATTTCCAATAATTCGCCAGCTGAAATCCCTCCCAATTCACTTTTCCCCGTCTTTCCCGCTTCATCAATACGTTTCACAGTGGCATATCTCACCTTGAAAAACTCGTCTAAATTGTTTGAAAATATACCCAAGAAGCGAAGGCGTTCAATAAGTGGAACACTTTCATCCTCAGCTTCCTGTAAAACGCGCTCGTTAAATTGTAACCAGCTTATCTCTCTATTGATGTATGTATTGGAATTTATATCTTTAACCATTAAGTGAGGAGTGAATTTAATCTTCAACAAATATATTCTATTTATAACTCAAAATAAAGTCGCCGCCCAAGATATAACAATTAGTTATTGTCGATATGAGATGCCCATGGAATTAATAAATACATGTCCTCATAATTATCACTAAGCTGTTTATTTAAAATCCTTTGGTCTTAGGAACAGTTTGGTTTCACCTTGACTCACGTGTTGCCATTGGTCCACGTCAAATTCAATCATGACCAAGCCTGAGGTAGGCAGATTGTCAATATCAGCATCCCCAAAACTATTGGCCAAGGATGTAAAAGCGTGATTATGGCCAAACAACATCACAGTTTCCAAATTATCGTCCAATGACTTTATAAAGCGCCTCACCTGGTTGCCGCCAAAATCATACAATTGTTTGTCAATGGTCAACAATTCAGGATCAAGCCCAAGATTGTCCATAAAAATCTGACAGGTGGTCAGCGCTCTGTTTGCAGGACTAGAGTAAATGGCGTCAAAAATAACACTATAGGTCCCAAAGGATTTGGAAACCAAGTTCGCATCAGTAAAACCTCGCTTACTCAATGGACGCTTTAAATCGCTGACATCGTGGTCCCAAGAGGACTTAGCATGCCTTGTTAGTACAATTGTCTTCATATTTTATTCGATTAAATACATGTTTTACGGATAATGTGTTGCCCCTGTCCGTCTTATCGATTATTTCATCCCTTCACCATTTATTTTTGTTTTAACAAATTGTTATATGTTGCTTTGTTCAAACAAATTGATGTAAATGACCCCAAATCAAAGACATATTAATGAATCCATTCCCGCATTGTATCGCAATGCCCCTTCCCTCAAAATATTTAAGCAGTTTCAATTTCAGGCATATTCTTTCTTAATAAGGATAGCTTAAAATAAAAACATATTGCTTATAAACATATCGCTTGGTGAATTTTCAAAAAAATAACCGAAGCCATAAAAAACAATTAGATTAAATTAAACTATTTAGGACTATGAACTCCAAATTTAACACAAAGTTTTTAAGTATGATAATACTTATTGGACTTTTCTCCGGCACTTCGTTTTCTCAAGAAAATGTAATCCATAAATTATCAGATCGTGAACAGACCCTTGCGCATGGCTCAACGGTTAGTCAAAGAAGTACTACGTTTACTTCAGAAATTCCCTACGATTTGTTGTATGATTTAAAATCTACCGTTTATATTAAAAATAACGGCATTTTAAATATTGAAGGTGTTGGCGCACCAGTAGTATTAAAGTTTCTGGATACCGAATCCTTTAATTTCGTTTCTACAAGAAATTCGCTATACAACAAAATAGAACTCATCACCATAAACTTGAATTCCGAAAATGACTTGAGAAATCCTTTCGATGTGGATGCCATTAGAGGTTTTAGTCATCTAAAATACATCTATTTGAAATGCGAATTTCCTATTTCCGATAATCAGATTAGGTCATTCCTACAGAATGCAGATCCTGAGATCACTTTCTTTTATAGTTCTTATAAACGTTCATAATACCTACTGACTTCTTTAAAAGTTATCACTATGAAAAAATTATACTCCGCGAAAATCAATTACTCTAAGTCAATACTACAGATCGTATTGATTATAGTTTTGGCACTGTCTCCCACAATCGTCTCTTTTGGTCAGGTTAGGGTTGACTTTACACCTAGGTCTTCAGTATTTACTCCCAACAAGACCGTCTATAATGTTAAGGGCGATTTTACAATGTTGGGAAATACCAATTTGACTTTGGTGCCCTATACCGATGATGGCAACAACAGTTCCGCCATGAAATATGTGGATATAGACAATGATCCCAACACATTCAATTCCTCAGCGGCCACTTTAACCTTTTCGGATGAGTTTGGTGCAAATCCAGACTGTTCCAATATTGTTTATGCTGGACTGTATTGGACAGGAAGATCCAGAGCTGAGAATTCATTTTCAATTACTAAGGATGTTGCTACAGGCAACACCATTACACAACAAGTTACTTCTAGTGAGCAGATATATGATGGCGATGCCATTCCCAACACAAATTATACCTTAACAAGGAACGTTTCTGGTTCAGTGACCACATTTACATTTACCTCTTCAGGTAGTGGTGATACTGTTGAATTCTTTTACAATACCGGATTTAGTTCCGCAAGCAGATATTTAAGAGTATCAGTAAACGGCGGTCCTCAAACAAATGTCGCAACGAGCAGCCTGAATAATTCAAATGCTTATTTGGACGTTCCATATACGGTGTTTTCAAGTCCGGATTACACTCTAACCGTCAATCGTTTACGTTTGTCCAATTCCGCTAGAGCTTATGTGGAAGTAACTCATAACGAAACTATTCCTGAGATCATCCAGGTCACTAAAACTTTGGATAAAAGAAAGGTTTCTATTAAAGGTCCCAATGCATCTACTTACACCCAATTAACTGCAAATGCCAACGATATTTACTACCCTTCAGGGACCGATGGTGACATGTTTTCAGCTTACGTGGATGTGACTGATTATGTTAGAAACAACGGAAATGCTGGTCTCTATCATGTTGCTGACATTGCCCTTGTTGAAGGAGATGGAGGTTCAACAGGCTATTATGGTGGTTGGGGAATGGTTGTGGTTTACGAAAACTCACAAATGAAATGGAAAGACATTACCGTATTTGATGGTCATGCCTATGTTGCAGGAAACACGACGGTTAGCCACACTTTAGATGTAGCAGGATTTAACTCTGCACAAAATGGACCGGTCAATTTAAAACTTGGAGTTATGGCGGGTGAAGGAGACCGAAATATTTCTGGTGATTACTTCAAAATGCGAAAACATAGTGATAACACATTCGAATCTTTAAATCACAGCGGAAATAGTACTACCAACTTCTTTAATTCCTCAATTCTAACTGATGGTGCAAGATTCCCTGACTTACTAAACAATACGGGATTGGATATCAGTATATTTGATCTGGACAACAGCAATAATAGCCTTATAGGCAACAATCAGACCTCTACACGATTTGAATATGGTTCTACTCAGGATACTTATATTATTTTCAATATTACTTTTGCAGTAGATGCCTATATTCCAGAATCTGAAGGGTTATTATCCTTACAAAGTATTGCAGGAAACCCGGCAAATGCACCTTATATTGCTTTCCCAGGTGACCAATTGGAGTATGGTTTGGAAATTAGAAACAAAGGAACAGAGCCTATCAAGGACGCAAAGTTGGTGATTCCAATTCCTTTTACGTCGGAGTTTGTTCCTGGCAGCATCAACTTCAACGAATATGACAATTTGTTTAACGCCACTGCTCCTTATTTCGATCCAAATGAAGGTGCAACCGGCGCAATTGTCTGGGATATTTCCTATTTACCGTTAGACACCGACCTAACCAAGTTGCTCGCAGATATACGCTTTAGATTAAAAACTACAGAAGACTGCTCAATCTTAGTCAACAATAACTGTGCGCCTAAAATTGTCATTGTAGGAGGCTATATCGCTGGTACTGGGGTCACCTCTAACGTTCAGTATTCGTTACCTTTAATTCAAGGATATCAAGAGAATGGCATCTGTGAAGGAGAACCAAACACAGATCCGATTGAAGTTGATATCGATTCGGACCAATATATTATCGATAACTGTACAGGGGTCTCTGTTGAAAGAGAATTTCTATACTGTAATTTTGATAGTAGTGGAATTCCTGTATCAGAAATTCAAGCACAGTTTCCTCAAGGATCATTATTTTATGATTCTTATCCTGTAACCGACAACTCAATTCAATATAATGTATCAAATCCTTTTCCTGCAACTATAGGTAAAACTACTTATTACGCAGTGCCACCTGGAAGCTCGGCATGTAGCTATATTTTTACGATTGAAGTTACAGAAATAACATCATCGCCATCGGTTTCCAATGTGGACTATTGTTTAAATGGAACAGCTGATCCTTTAACGGCTCAAGTTTCAAATCCGGATTATTCATTATTCTATTATGCCGACAATAATCCAAACACTGTTGGACAAACATCATTGATTCCAGATACAAGTATTGCTGGCGTATTTACTTATTATGTAGCTGAAGGTCCTGCAGCCAATTGTGTCAATGCTACAAGAACACCAATAACTGTGACGGTTTATGAAGGTTTAACAATTACCTTAGAAGAGCAAATTAACAACTCTTGTGCTAACAGCAATAACGGTAGCATTGATATCAGTGTTAGCGGCGGCTCTGGCAACTATACTTTTGATTGGGACCACAACGGATTGCAAGATCCTGATTCTGATACCGAAGATTTAACAAACTTGCCTGATGGCACCTATACTGTTGTTGTATCAGATACTGATACCAACTGTACTGCCACTGCTTCTTTTGTAATTATCACCGAAAACACTGGTTCTGTCGAAATTACTGCACCTACTGCTCTTACTGTAAGTGGATGTACAACTGATGACATTACTAATGGTAATTTGACTTCATTAGTTTATAGCGAAACTTTAGTAACCATAAGTACTGCTGAATTTTTGGCTGAAGGTGGATCGTTTAACGGTGATAACATTGCCAATGTGACCTATATTGATAGTTCTACTGGAGAATGTCCAATAGTTGTAACGAGAACTTTTTCCGTTACCGACGCTTGTGCCCAAACGGCTTCCAGTACCCAAATCATTACAATTGAAAATGATGTGGCACCAATACTTGTGGCACCACAAGATGAAACCATAGAATGTGGAGATTCAACTGATCCATCAGTTACCGGAACTGCAACTGTTTCTGCTGCCTGTGGAGCTTTTGAGATCACCTATGAGGATGCGATCACTCCTGGTACATGTGAAGGTGAATATTCCATTACTAGAACCTGGATGGCAACTGATACCTGTGGAAATATTTCTACAGTTGCTCAAACTATCAACGTTCAAGATACGACTGCACCGGTCATCGCTACATTGCCTGCCGATTCGACTATTGACTGTTCGGTAACGCCTGAGTTCGCTCAAGCGACTGCAACAGATGCCTGTGGTTCTGATGTCACACTTACTTTTGAAGACGTGACTACTCCTGGTGCTTGTGAAGGTGAATATTCCATTACCAGAACTTGGACAGCAACGGATGCCTGTGGAAATGCTTCTACGGCATCACAAACGATCAATGTTCAAGATACAACTGCACCGGTCATCGCTGCATTGCCTGCCGATTCAACTATTGACTGTTCGATAACGCCTGAGTTCGCTCAAGCCACTGCAACAGATGCCTGTAGTTCTGATGTCACACTTACTTTTGAAGACGTGACTTCTCCTGGTGCTTGTGAAGGTGAGTATTCGATTACCAGAACCTGGACAGCAACGGATGCCTGTGGAAATGCTTCTACGGCATCACAAACGATCAATGTTCAAGATACAACTGCACCGGTCATCGCTACATTGCCTGCCGATTCAACTATTGACTGCTCGGTAACGCCTGAGTTCGCTCAAGCCACTGCAACAGATGCCTGTAGTTCTGATGTCACACTTACTTTTGAAGACGTGACTTCTCCTGGTGCTTGTGATAGTGAATATTCGATTACCAGAACTTGGACAGCAACGGATGCCTGTGGAAATGCTTCTACGGCATCACAAACGATCAATGTTCAAGATACGACTGCACCGGTCATCGCTGCATTGCCTGCCGATTCAACTATTGACTGCTCGGTAACGCCTGAGTTCGCTCAAGCGACTGCAACAGATGCCTGTGGTTCTGATGTCACACTTACTTTTGAAGACGTGACTTCTCCTGGTGCTTGTGAAGGTGAGTATTCGATTACCAGAACCTGGACAGCAACGGATGCCTGTGGAAATGCTTCTACGGCATCACAAACGATCAATGTTCAAGATACAACTGCACCGGTCATCGCTACATTGCCTGCCGATTCAACTATTGACTGCTCGGTAACGCCTGAGTTCGCTCAAGCCACTGCAACAGATGCCTGTAGTTCTGATGTCACACTTACTTTTGAAGACGTGACTTCTCCTGGTGCTTGTGATAGTGAATATTCGATTACCAGAACTTGGACAGCAACGGATGCCTGTGGAAATGCTTCTACGGCATCACAAACGATCAATGTTCAAGATACGACTGCACCGGTCATCGCTGCATTGCCTGCCGATTCGACTATTGACTGTTCGGTAACGCCTGAGTTCGCTCAAGCCACTGCAACGGATGGCTGCGGCTCTGAAGTGACACTTACTTTTGAAGACGTGACTACTCCTGGCGCTTGTGAAGGTGAGTATTCGATTACCAGAACTTGGACGGCAACGGATGCCTGTGGAAATGCTTCTACCGCATCACAAACTATAAATATGGTTGATAATGTGGCTCCTGTTCTCTCTGTTCCGGCAGATGCAACGGTTGAATGTTCTGAATCTACTGAACCTTCAGCTACTGGAATGGCAACTGCGACAGATTCATGTGGAGAGGTCACTATAACTCATGTTGATACAGCCGAAGAGGGTTGTGGCAATACACAAACTATTACAAGAACTTGGACGGCTACTGACGAATGTGGCAATACAACTTCAAATACACAAATAATTACCGTAGTTGATACAACACCTCCAGTTCTTACAGTACCAGCCGACGTTACTTTAGAATGTACTGGTCTTTCAAGAATGTACGGTGAGGCTACTGCAACTGATGCATGTGGAAACGTAATCATTACTTTTGAAGATAGCGCCGTAGAAGGATGTGGAGTCACTCAAGTGATTTCAAGAACTTGGACAGCTACTGATGAGTGTGGTAATTCTGTTTCTGAAATCCAAACGATTTCTATTGTTGATACTACTGCTCCAACTATTACAATTCCAGCAGACATAACAGTCGAATGTTCTGAATCTACAGATCCTTTGGCTACTGGAAGTGCAACAGGCGAAGACATGTGTGGTTCAGTACAAGTTACATTTGACGATGTGGTCACTGATGGAGATTGCGAAGGTGAGTATTCCATTAATAGAACGTGGACAGTAACTGACGAATGTGGAAATACAACCACAGGCACACAAATGATTTCAGTAGTAGACACTACGGCTCCAATTATTGACAATCCTGCATCTGACATTGTGGTTGATTGCGATGATAGCGGAAGCAACAGTGCATTGGAAGCTTGGTTAAATTCAAATGGTGGTGCTACGGCATCGGATGCCTGTTCAACAACTTTAACTTGGACAAATAACTATAACGGTGCAACCTCAGATTGCTCCTCACCTATTGAAGTGATTTTTACGGTGTCTGATGGCTGTGGCAATTCTACATCCACGTCTGCAACCTATGCGATACAAGATGTCATTGCACCAGAGATAACAACACCAGCTGCTGATCTAACGGTAGAATGTGATGGACTAGGTAATATGACCGACTTACAAACCTGGCTGGAAGGAAATGCTGGTGCAACTGCATTTGATAAGTGCTCAGCAGTAACCTGGTCGAATGATTTTGATGGACTTTCTGACGAATGTGGCGCTACAGGTTCAGCAACGGTAACATTTACCGCTACTGACGGTTGCGGAAACTCATCGAGCACAACGGCAAAGTTCACCATTGTTGATACCACTGCTCCGGTTATTGACCCTTTACCAGCCGTAACTACAATTGATTGTTCAGTCGCTGTTGAATTTACACAAGCTACTGCCACAGATCTTTGTAGTGGTGACGACATGACTTTCACTTTTGAAGATGTGACAACTCCTGGTGCTTGTGAAGGTGAATATTCAATTACTAGAACTTGGACCGTTAAGGATGCTTGTGGAAATGCTTCAACGGCATCACAAACTATCAATGTTCAAGATATAACTGCTCCAGTTATTGCAGAATTACCTGCTGAGACTACAATTGATTGTTCTGTAACACCTGAGTTTACTCAAGCTGTTGCAACAGACGCATGTGGCTCGGAAGTGACCTTGACTTTTGAAGATGTGACGACTCCTGGTGACTGTGAAGGTGATTACTCCATTACTCGAACTTGGACCGCAACGGATGCTTGTGGCAATGCTTCAACGGCAACACAAACGATCAACGTTAAGGATGTAACAGCACCAGTTATTGCAAACCTTCCTGCCGACTCGACTGTTGACTGTACGGTTACACCTGAGTTTGCCCAAGCTACCGCAACGGATGCTTGTGGTTCTGACGTAGTATTGACTTTTGAAGATGTGACGACTCCTGGCGATTGTGAAGGTGATTATTCCATTACTCGAACTTGGACGGCAACAGATGCGTGTGGAAATGCTTCAACGGCATCACAAACGATCCACGTTAGGGATATGACTGCACCAAACTTAGTAACAGAATATCAATCTGAGATTTCTATAACTTGTGACAATATACCTGCAGTACCAGAATTGGTTTTTGAGGATGCCTGTTCCAATGATATTCAAGTTGCGTTTAATGAAACATCAACCGCTACTGAAGGCAGTCTGCAATATATTATTACAAGAACCTGGACGGTTTCTGACACATGCGATAATGAAGCAGTGTACACCCAAACCATTAATGTTGACAACACAGTTGACATCATAGTGGCCACGGGTACTGAACTATGTAATGGCGATGATTTGAATTTTGATCTTTTCAGCTTGTTGAGTGGATCTTATGATACCAATGGTACTTGGAGTGTGGTTGCCGGGACCGCAAGCGTAAACGGTAGTATTTTCAATCCGTATGGATTAGAACTGGGAACCTATACGTTTATGTACTCGGTGGCTGATGAATACTGCCCTACTGAAACTCTTGTAAATATTACATTGAATGATGATTGTGTAGTATTGCCATGTGGCGCGGAAGATGTCGTAATTTCAAAAGCTGTAACAACCTATGCTGATGGCAAGAATGATTTCTTTACGATCACGGGGGTTGAAGACTGTGGATTTACAATAGAGCTTCAAATATTCAACCGTTGGGGTGCTATGATCTATGAGTCCAATAATTACCAAAATGATTGGAATGGCTCATCATCCAAGGCTTCTATCGGAAGTTCAAACTATGTGCCAACCGGAACATATTATTATGTCGTTAATCTAAAAAATAGTGGATTAAAACCTTTCGCAGGCCCGATCTACGTTGCAACCAAATAAATGTTAACCTATGAAATTTGTAAAGCTTAATATTATCGTTTTAGTACTGTTCACAAGCTGGATGGGAGTTGCACAACAACTCCCACAGTTTACACAGTATATGTACAATACCATTTCCATCAACCCTGCATATGCGGGCAGTAGAGAAACATTGAGTATGGTGGGATTGCACAGAAGCCAATGGGTGGGACTCGAAGGAGCGCCAACTACCCAAACACTCTCCATTCATACGCCGCTCCGAAATGAAAAGATCGGATTGGGAATGTCCTTTATAAATGATGAATTGGGATACCAAAACTTCCAATACCTCTATGCCGATTTTTCATATACTATTCAAACAGGCCAAAACACAAAATTGGCATTTGGATTGAAAGCTGGCTTTACTGGATTTAGTTTAGATCCAGATTTTAGGGCAGCTGAATTTGACGACCCAGTGATCTATGGTTACGAAAATCGATGGAAACCCAATATCGGTGCCGGAGCTTATTGGCACTCCGAAAGATGGTATTTAGGGCTTTCAGCGCCAAGATTATTGAATACGGACTATAATGGAGAACAAGCCTATGAAGCTTTAGAACGTCTTAGTTACTATTTTACGGGAGGTTACGTGTTTGATCTGGGGGCCACAACAAAATTTAAACCTGCATTTTTGGTAAAAGCAACAAATGGTGCGCCTTTATCAATGGATTTAACCGCTAATTTTCTATTCAACGACGTGTTTTGGATCGGTGGATCATATAGAATAAATGAAAACACATCCGCATTAGGCGGGATAGCCGATTTCCAGGTATCAAAACAACTGCGTATTGGTTATGCCTATGAATATCCATTTTCTGATCTGAGACCCTATACAAGCGGTACCCATGAAATTTTGCTGATGTTTGAAATATTTAAAAGTAAACGTATTAAATCGCCTCGATACTTCTAAAACCTATGACTATGAAAACAAAATTATTTATATTCTTTTTCGCGCTTAGCAGCACGCTTATGGTTGCTCAAAGAAAATTGGCAGATAAGTTTTTTGAAAACTTTGCCTACATAAAAGCAACTGAACTTTATGAAGAAGCGGTAAAAAAAGGTGATAGCAGTGAACATGTATTAACCCGCTTGGGCGATTGTTATTACAACAACTCCAAATCAAAAGAAGCAGCACTATGGTACGGAAAGGCGGTGAACAAATATGATAAGGTCAATCCTGAATACATTTTCAAATACATTCAAAGTTTAAGAAGTATTAAAGATTATCAAGAAGCGGACAAGTGGTTGGTGAAATTTAAAAATATCCAAGGCAATGATAGCCGTGTTAAAGACTTTGACGCCAACAACCTCGATCTCTATGAGGATTTAGCATCTACCGAAGATATTATTGTTAAAATCCAAAACCTTCCCTTTAATACAGAGTTCTCTGATTTTGGTGCCTATATATCAGACGATATATTATATTTCGCATCTGCTCGAGATACTGATGTAAAGAAAAGATATGGCTGGAATGCTGAGCCGTTCCTAGACATCTATTATGTGAGCGTAATTGATCATGACGGTAAAAAAGAATATTCAGGAGCTGATTTCATTAATTCAACAAAAATAAATACCCCATACCACGAAGCGTCTGTCGCTATTACCAATGACGGACAAACCATGTATTTTACAAGAGACAATGTCAACCGAAGAAACAAATTGGGATATGATCGTAAGGGAACTTCACATTTAAAATTATATAAAGCGACTTTGAGTAATGGCGTATGGAACAATATAGTGGAACTGCCATTTAACGACGATTATTTTTCTAATGGTCACCCGGCATTAAGTCCTGATAATACAAAACTATATTTTGTTTCAGATCGTGAAGGTGGTTTTGGACAAACAGATATATATGTCGTTGATATTTTAGGAGATGGAAAATATGGCGAACCAAAGAATTTAGGTCCAAAAGTGAATACCGAAGGAAGGGAAATGTTCCCTTTTGTTTCCAAAGATAATACACTGTACTTTTCATCTGATGGATATTTAAATCTAGGCTTGTTGGATATCTATAAATCGGATATTTTAAAAAAGGAAAATGCTGAACCAGAAAATCTTGGTGCACCTTATAATAGTAGTTATGACGATTTCGCATTCTTTATGAATGATGACAATAAAACAGGCTACTTCTCATCTAACCGTCCTGGAGGAAAAGGAAGTGATGATATTTACGGATTTAATGCTGAATCTTGTAAGCAGACCATTGAAGGTATTGCCAGAAATATCAAGACCAATGAAGTCCTTGCAAATGTTGAAGTGAAATTGATCAACAAAAACGGTAAAATCATTGCAACAGTCATGACTTCTGACAGTGGTGCATTTACTTTAGATGCAGATTGCGATAAGTACTACACTGTTCTGGGAAGTAAGAAGGACTTTAAAGATGACCGAAAAGAAATTGTTACAGATGTCGAAGATGGTAAAATTAATAATGCCGATCTTTATCTAACACCGTTAATTGATGCCGATCAAATTGTGATCAATCCTATTTTCTTCGATTTTGATAAATGGAATATCAGAACAGACGCAGAATATGAGTTGGAACATATTGTTGATGTCATGAGAGAACATCCAAACATGGTCATTAAAATTGAATCGCATACGGACAGTAGAGGAAGCGACAAATACAATATGAAATTATCTGATCGACGTGCTAAGTCAACCCGCGATTATATTTTATCCCGTGGAATTGCACCAGAGCGCATTGAGAGCGCCATTGGATATGGTGAAACCCAATTGCTCAATAGATGTTCTAACGGCGTTAAATGTACGGCTGAAGAGCACCAGCTAAACAGAAGATCATACTTCTATATATTGAAGGATTAACTTCTTCTAAATTTCAATAAAAGAGCAGACCATGGATCTGCTCTTTTATTTTATGAAAAACTCAAATCTCAACACATAGGCACATGGCCACCGTGAATTTAAGATTGGACATTTCTAAAACTTGGTAGCCAAACCAGCTCCTTTTCCTTAGTATGACAAATGAATTATAAAAATCGCAAGCTTGGCGAAAGGAAACAAAAAAACCACTCAAATAGCGAGTGGTCTTCTTCAAAATAACTAACAATCTTAAAAATTCAATTATAGATTAACGTTTAATAAATATATTTGTAAAGTACCATTTACCCTCTGAATTCTTTTCTGCTGAAATATCAAAATCTGTGAAATCTCCTTCTATATTTGCCTTATGAGACGGACTATTTAACCATGCGTTTACAACTGACTCGGCCGAGCTATAAGCGTAAGCCACATTTTCGGTAACTTTTGTCGCCGAGGCGTGTTGAACCAAACTGGATTTACGTTGGAAAAAATTGTCGTGGTTGACTTGATTTACCGATACCATATAATCAGTATGTGTAAAGGCAACCGACTTAATAATGCTCAAGTTGTTTAAAGGAGCCAAATTTAATCCCGTTCTGTGATTATTGATTAATTCCAGGATCTCCAATTCAATTACTTTAGCTGTTGGAGCATTCTTCAAAATAGAATTATCAATGCTGTTTTCTTGCAAATCTTCTGATGAACAAGAAAAAGTGAATATGGCCAATAAAGCCAGCATCGGCAGGTAGGTGGTAAGTTTCATAAGTAGGTTAAATATGATTTGGTTCAGCTAAATTAGAAGACTAATCTGAACTAACTGTTAAAGAAATGTTAAAATCGACAAAAAGCACGTAGTTAATCGGTTTTATATGTAAATCATCGATGAAGTGCACGTTGATATAACAAATATCCGTTTTACGTCGATGAAAACCGACGTTTAGTCGATCGAAAATTGGGCCTAAAATTTAAGTCCAAGGTTAGGGCCCATTGAAAGGATAGAACAAACTTTCGAGCCAAAAGAACTGCTTACTTTTTTACTATTTAGATATACATAATGTCATAAAACACCAGGTAATGTATACATAATGAAGTATAATGATGAGTTAAAAACGGAAAGTTTAAGGTCATCAGGTTGATGTCCATTTCGTATTTCAAGGTCGTTAATTTATTGGTAATATGAAGCTCTCAATCATGGTGAAAGACGTTCCATGACCCAGTCAAAATCTGTATTTAAGGTAAATCTAATTCTATCGTGCAATCTATTTGGTCGGCCTTGCCAAAACTCAATAGAGATAGGTTTTACTATAAATCCTCCCCAATGTGCAGGTCTGGGAATCTCTTTGCCTTCATATTTTAACTCAAGTTCATGTAATTCTTCTTCAAGTACCTCTCTACTCTTTACTACCTCACTTTGATGGGATACGAGAGCTCCCAACTGGCTTCCACGGGGTCTCGATTCAAAATAGCCATCACTCATATTCGCGGATACCTTTTCTGCAGTTCCTTTGATGATCACTTGTCGCTCCGCCTTTGGCCAAAAAAATGACAAACAAACCTTTGGATTGGCAATTATGGCTTTAGATTTTTCACTCTTATAATTGGTGTAAAAAATAAATCCTTCATGGGTATATTTCTTAAGGAGCACTACCCTACTTTTTGGAAATCCGTCTAATCCAATCGTAGAAATTGTCATGGCATTGGTCTCTCCTTCATCAAAATTTGAGTCCACTTCATAGAACCACTTTTGGAACACTTCCATAGGATTTTTACTGATGTTAGTTTCTAACAGCGCTTGTTTTTCATATGATTTTCTATAATTCCCTAAGTCTGTATCCATTATAAATCTATAAAAAGTTAAAAAACTGCATTTATTTTTTTGCTCATAAAATTCTTATAAATTTAAACATTATTTCACTGAAATGCGATTTGAAGAAAGTAAATATTTCGACCTAGTACCACATTCAAAAATAGAATTTTCGTTTGGAAAGTTTTATTTATGCAAAAATTTTGTCATCTCTGAATTACACGAAGGTGTTCACTTTGACTGGGATAAAATCCTGGAAGTTATTGGGGCGCTTTTGGATTATTATGGAGACGGATTAGAAATTGCATATATCTCCAATAGGGTCGAATCCTATTCGATTGAGCCACAACTGTGGCATAGATTTCATAAAGAATTCGGATTTATTGTCGCAGTTGCTACAGTAGCTTACAATGACTTTGGATATATCAATGCCTCTATCGAAAAGCAGTTTGCTAAAATCAGCCTTAAACGATGTGACAATTTAAGTGAAGCGCTGAGCTGGATCAAACATCTTAATGAGTTTAGCCAAAATTAAACCGTTTGCCATCTTTAGCTAACTTCACCGGTCTGAAAATGGTCTGGGCTTCCAACTTAAATTCATTTAAGTCATCATAGCGGGTTGAATAATGCCCCAAAATTAAGGTTTTGGCGTTCGCTTTCTTGGCAATTTGAGCCGCTTGTTTGGCGGTGGAATGTTTGGTGATGGCAGCCAAGTGACCATGTTTTTCCAAGAAAGTCGATTCGTGATATAAAACATCAACATCCTTGATTATTGGCACGATATCTTCGTTATAGGCCGTATCACTGCAAAACGCATAGCTTTTTGGAGGAGTTGGTGGCAGAGTGACTTTTTTATGATCGATGAGCACACCATCATTATTGATAACATCATGGCCTTGTTTCAACTTATTATAATAGGCCATATCAATATTGGCTTCAACAACCGAAGGTAAATGTAAATGACGCTCTCCTTCTTTTTCCTTAAACAAAAATCCGTTGGTATAAATACGATGGTCTAAGGGAATGGTTCTCACCTCTACTTTATTGTCTTCATAAATAAGCTCTGATTTATCGGAGGTCAATTCATGGAAGAAAAGAGGATAATTGGTCCACGAATCGGCCAGTTTCATTTGCAAAGTGATCACTTCCTTCAAACCTTTGGGGCAATAGATGTGCAGTTCAGTTTCTCGGGTCAATAATCGGAATGTAGAAATCAATCCAACCAATCCAAAAAAATGATCGCCGTGTAAATGAGAAATGAAAATATGCTTGATCCGGGCGAACTTGATTTTATTCCGACGTAGTTCTACCTGGGTACCTTCACCACAATCAATTAAAAAAAGATGGTTGTTAATCTCTAAAACCTGGGCAGTCGGATTGGTGTCTCTACGAGGGGTTGCGCTGAAGCAACCAAGAATGGTTAGTTTCATTACCTATCTATTGGTGTGGATATTTTGTGGAAGGGATTGGTATAGTCTGAATGATGGAATTATAACGATACCCAAACTTATAAATTTATTCGTCAATCAGTCTCGACTTTGATACTTATAAACCCGAGAATTCTATCAAAATCCTAAATCGCGTTCTATTTCCTCCATTTCAATCACGTCATAGGCCTCTTTAAGGGTGGGCACAACGACGATCTCATCCGGCATTTCATCTAAATTGGCCTGATCTGTTACAATAACGAAGGAATGTTTGGCACGACGATGTCTGTTGGAGACCTCCAAAAATTCCACAATGTCCTGTAAACTAATTGGATTTAAAACCGATAAATTAATAATGACATTGTCATTCTTAAACTTTGGATAGGTCGCCTCAAGTTTTTTTACCAATTCCACGATCGTACTTTTTTCTTGAGTTATAAGAGTAATATTATTTTCTTTATCAAAAATCATATGAGTCGATTTAATGTTTAATTTTTGAAGCTAATAAATAAATGACAGCCATCCTAATGGCCACGCCATTTTGAACCTGATCCAAAATAATGGCCTGTTTGGAATCTGCCACATCACTTGTAATTTCCACCCCACGATTAATAGGACCTGGATGCATGATGGTGATGTCTTTATCAAGTGAATTGAGTAAGGCTCTATTTACCCCATATTGTTGTGTATATTCTCTTGTGGATGGAAAATAAGTCATATCCATACGCTCATTCTGCACACGAAGCATATTGGCAACATCACACCATTGGAGCGCTTTTTTCAAATTGGTTTCCACTTTTACACCGAGTTTATCGATGTATTTTGGCAATAAGGTTTTTGGTCCGCAAACCATCACATTCGCTCCTTGCAATTGGAGGGCGAAAATATTGGAAAGAGCAACTCGGCTATGCAAAATATCTCCAACGATGACCACGTTTTTTCCTTTTACCTCACCTAATCGCTCCCTTATTGAAAAACTGTCCAACAAAGCTTGTGTAGGATGCTCATGCGCGCCATCTCCTGCGTTAATGATACTTGCCTTAACATGCTGCGACAAAAACACACTGGCTCCGGGATTTGGATGTCGCATGACCACCATGTCCACTTTCATTGACAGAATATTGTTAACGGTGTCAACTAAAGTTTCTCCTTTTTTTACAGAAGATTGTGATGCTGAAAAGTTAATGACATCTGCAGATAGACGTTTCTCTGCCAATTCAAAAGAGAGTTTGGTACGGGTTGAATTCTCAAAAAATAAGTTGGCAATAGTAATATCCCTAAGCGAAGGTACTTTCTTGATGGGCCTGTTGATAACCTCCTTAAAGTGATCAGCTGTTTCAAAAATAAGTTGAATATCTCGTGGATTCAGTCCCTTAATTCCCAATAAGTGATTGACACTTAGTTCGCTCATTGTCGGTATTATTTATTGTTTATTCTTATTATTTATTTGCATTAAACGCTCTTAAAAAGGTTCAAAGTCCGAGGTTTTAACTTCATTTTCAATTTCCCGCCTTTGCAAATGCTACCCGTCTTCACCTTGCTATTAATGGACAGGCATTTTCAATTTATTTTATTCAACTTGGCTTAAATTAAACTCAAGTTCGCTATAAGTACCATCTTCTTTATTGAAGCGCAGGTAAACCATCGCATGATTCAAAAAATCAAATTGCTGCAACATGGGCTGCATCAACTTAAATAATTCTTCGGCATTTCTGCCATAGGCGAAAAGTCGCCCGTCTGTGTCATCCATATTCACTTCATGGCCATCATATCGACCTATTTCTTCTGGAATATTGTCAAACATCATGGCATCTACACGATGAATTTCATCCAAGCCATCAAAAGCACCAAAAGAAACGATGACTTCATCCCCATTCTCGGAGATCTTTTTATCGAGCAGAAATAATTCTTCACTATTCATTTTTAACTATTAACAAGATATATGGCATCTTCTCCCCCTTGTTCTACCCAATTGACTTTTACTTTTTCTTTATTGATGGCATCAACCTGTCTTCCCCTATAGTCTGGTTGTATAGGTAAATGACGACTAAATCGTCGGTCAATTAACGTAAGCAACTCAATTTCATTGGGTCTGCCAAAAGATTGGATGGCGGTTAAAGCCGCACGAATACTTCTTCCTGTATAAAGCACGTCGTCGATAAAGACAATGTTTTTATCTTCTACGAGAAAATTAATCTCTGTAGTGTTCGCCTCAAGCGGCTTTTCACTACGACGGAAATCATCTCTAAAGAAAGTGATGTCCAAAAGGCCTAATTTTATGTGTTTTATATGGTAATCGCTTTTTAAAATTTGAGCTAATCTATTGGCCAAGAATTTGCCTCTCGGTTGGATCCCTATAAGGACTGTATTGGAAAAGTCGTCGTGTTTTTCAATGAGTTGACAAGCCAATCGATGAAGAATGATGTTGATTTCTTTGGCATTAAGTAACAATTTTTGACTCATAGTGATCCCAACGTATTTGGTTTACAAATTTAGGATAAAAATCCTTGTGTGCAATGGTTTTATGAACCTAAGACTTAATGTGAGAATCGATCAAACAAAAAAAGCCCTCAACACAAGTTGAAGGCTTTGATTTACAAATGTTTTGAAAGATTATTTCTTCCCGTCCATTTTATCTTTAAGAGCTTGTAAAGCATCATTGGCATCACCAAGTGTTGGTTTTGCTTCTGCTGCAGTAGCTTCTGCTTTTGCAACAGCTGCTTTTACGTTAGCAATTTCTTCTTCTTTAAAGATAGCAGTATGAGATGCAACTACACGTTTGAACTCTTTATTGAACTCAATAATTTTGAATTCGGCAGTGTCGCCTTTTTTCAATTTCTTACCATCTTCCATCTCTAAATGACGTGAAGGTACGAACGCAACGATATCTTCGTTAAATTCAACGGTAGCACCCTTATCAACCATTTCTGAGATTTCTGCTTTATGCACAGTACCTAATGCGAATTCAGTTTCGTATTTGTCCCAAGGATTGTCAGTAGTTTGTTTGTGACCTAAACTTAATTTACGTCCTTCAACATCCAATTCCAATACGACAACATCTAAATTGTCTCCAACATTACAGAACTCACTTGGATGTTTGATTTTCTTAGTCCAAGATAGATCAGAGATGTAAATCAATCCGTCAATACCTTCTTCCAATTCTACAAACACACCAAAGTTGGTGAAGTTACGTACAATACCTGTGTGCTTAGAGCCTACTGGGTATTTTGAAGTAATATCAGTCCATGGGTCTGGAGTCAATTGTTTGATACCTAATGACATTTTACGGTCTTCTCTATCAAGAGTTAAGATAACCGCTTCAATTTCATCACCTACTTTCACGAAATCCTGAGCAGAACGTAAATGTGTTGACCAAGACATTTCACTTACGTGAACCAAGCCTTCCACACCTTCTTCTACTTCAATAAATGCACCGTAATCAGCAATTACAACTACTTTTCCTTTCACTTTGTCGCCCACTTTAATCGTGTCGCCCAAAGCTTCCCAAGGATGTTTGCTCAATTGTTTTAAACCTAATTGGATTCTTGATTTATCTTCATCAAAATCAAGGATAACAACATTAAGTTTTTGATCCAGTTCCACAATTTCATTTGGATGGTTGATACGTGACCAAGATAGGTCAGTAATGTGAACCAAACCATCTACACCACCAAGATCGATAAAGACACCATAAGAAGTAATGTTTTTAACAACACCTTCCAATACTTGTCCTTTTTCTAACTGGCTAATGATTTCTTTTTTCTGCTCTTCAATATCCGCTTCAATAAGCGCTTTATGAGAAACAACAATGTTTTTGAATTCGTGGTTGATTTTCACAACTTTAAACTCCATTGTTTTATTAACATATTGATCGTAATCTCTAATAGGTTTTACATCAATTTGAGAACCTGGCAAGAACGCTTCAATACCAAATACGTCAACGATCATACCACCTTTAGTACGACATTTCACAAAACCGTTTACGATTTCGCCAGTGTCATGTGCATTGTTGACACGATCCCAAGCCTTAATTACTCTAGCCTTACGGTGAGATAATACCAACTGTCCGTTGGCATCTTCACGAACATCAATTAATACTTCTACTTTATCACCAACTTTTAAATTTGGGTTGTAACGGAACTCATTAAGAGAAATTACACCTTCAGATTTTGCGTTGATATCAATAATAGCATCACGATCAGTAATATGGATCACTTCACCTTCAACCACTTCATCATCAAGGGTATCCACGAAATTTTCTGATACTAATTTTTCGAATTCCTCAAGTTTTTTATCATCTACTTGCTCAATACCTTCTTCGTAATTGTGCCAGTTGAATTCTTTTAAAAACTTTTCAGGATTTGCTTGCGCTTCTGATACGTTTGAAGCCTTTGTTTCAGTAGCTTGAGTCTCTACTGCTGTTTCTGTTGCTTCGGTAGTTTCTACCTCTGCTGGATTTGTTTCTTTTTCAGACATTTGCTGAATACTAAATTTGTATTCTGAGTGTTCCTGGAAGTTTTATGCGATCAACACACAGAAGTGTTATTTGCTTTTTTGTTTTATTCCTCTTATCTTCCAACAAGTATCGCTAAAAGGAGTGCAAAAATACAATATAATTCTCTCATTTACAAATTATTTAATGATCATAAAAAGAATGGTTAATTCATTTGTATGATTTGGACAAACATTGATTTCGATAGCGCTATTATTTTGAGGAAAAATCGATATATTTACGTTTACACAAAATTAAAATTTAAAAAATAACTATCATGGTAAAATCTAAGTATCAAAGTGTTTTGGATCTAGGAAAGGAACTAAACATAGAAAATGGCGATGTTTCAGAAGAAAATGGCGTATTAAAAATTAAAGGGACAGCCAAAAATCAGTACGAAAAAAATCTTCTCTGGGATAAAATAAAAGCCATTGGTGGTGAAAACCCTACTGATATCAAAGCAGACATAAAAGTGGCAGACACTTCTGTTTTTGCTAGACATACTGTGAAATCAGGTGAAACTCTCGGTAAGATAGCGAAACAATATTATGGTGACCCTTCCAAATACCAAAAGATCTTCGCTGCAAATTCTGATATTTTAAAGAATCCAGATTTAATCCATCCAAATCAGGAACTTATCATTCCAAATTTGTAAATCTTTAGTATACTTAAAATCAATAAAAAACGATCTTTTTAGGTCGTTTTTTTTATGGGTTGGAGTTTTCTGTGAATGGATGGCTCACCCACCTGAATGGCCGGGCAGGCAACACTGATTTTTTTAGGACTCCAATATACATAGATCAGATAGTGTCACCTGAAATTCCTTGACCTCCCTGCGCCTCTGCGAGAGCAATTGGAATTTAGAACTTGGAACTTGGAACTTGGAATTTGTTCCATCCTATTTCTTTTCAATCACCTCGCGCGCGAATGCGTATAATTTTTCAAATTGTGCCTCCAGGGACAGACTGGAATTATCTATTTCAATAGCATCTTTCGCCTTTTTTAAAGGCGAATCTTCTCTAGTGGAATCAATCAAATCCCGCGATTCCACATTCTTTAATACCTCTTCATAACTGACATTTTCGTTGCGTTCAAGAAGTTCCTTGAAGCGTCTTTTGGCTCTTGTTTCTGCAGAAGCGGTCATAAAAAATTTTAATTCGGCTTCAGGAAAAACAACGGTTCCAATATCACGACCATCCATTACCACGCCTTTCTCTTTTCCCATTTGCTGTTGTTGAAAAACCAACATTCTGCGAACTTCTGAAATTTCAGCCACTTGACTCACCCATTGTGAGACCTCTAAAGTCCGGATGTCATGTTCAACATTTACACCATTCAAATACATTTCAGCAAAACCAATGGCATTGTTGTATTTAAAGTTAATTTTTAAACGGTCCAAATCAGCAATCAATTTCTCAACATCAAAATGATCATTGGAAATAATGCCATTCTGCATAGCATAAAGCGTGACCGCTCTGTACATAGCACCAGAATCTACATAAACATAACCTAAAGCTTTAGCCAGTTGTTTGGCAACTGTACTTTTTCCAGTAGATGAAAATCCGTCAATGGCAATTGTAATTTTCTTCATATTTATTTTCCGTGTTCACGGAACTCATTTTTGTTTATCTTAAATCTATTTGTAATCCGAAAAAACTGGTGTTTGAGGCGCCTGCATACCGTGCATGGGCATAACTAAAACGCATTTTATTCATTTTAATGCCTATTCCAAAGGAAAGTCCCGAAAAGTTCCGTTGATCAACAATACGCAATTCTTCAGCACGCCTAAAATTATAACCGAATCGGATATTGAAGCCTCCCTCGGGAAAAAGTTCTGCACCAATAATGGTGTGGCGCATCACCTCGTTCAAAAACCCTACTTTCTCTTGAGTTTGATTGCCATCCAAATCGGTGGTTGCCCGAGCTGGATTGGAAACTCCGATAGGCCATTGCTGTAAGTTTTCAAAAGTGAGATGCCATCTTATTGGTACGTGTTGTAGCGTCTGAGAGAGTCCTAAATTGACTTCCAAAGGTAGTTTCTCGTGGAGATCGGCATAGGTTGTAAACTGCGTTCCAAAATTTCTTACGGTTAAAGCTGCATGAAAATCGAGGTCTTCATTTATATAAATGACTCCAACATCAACAGCACCTCCAATAGAGTTGTATTGCTCTAGTTGTGATGTTATCAGTTTTCCGTTGGCACCAACATAAAAATCAGAAAAGGGAATTCTGAGCGCATAACCAAAGGATAATGCCGCTTCGCTTCCTGTAAAGGTTCCTGTAGAAACCCCGTTTTGATCATAGCCATCAAACTTACCATAGTTGATATAGGTCATACCAACATGAAATGTTTGTACATGTCTGTCCCAAGTATAGGCATATGCTCCCGTACCGTAACTGATCCCTCCCAAATAACTGGAATAATTTAATGCCAACTGGTTGTCCATGTCAACATTTATAGTCGCCGGATTATACAATCCGCTTGTCACGTCATAATCAATATTTGTAATGACTTTTCCGCCTAATGCTGCTTGACGCGGAGAAGAAACCAAATTCAAGAATTGGTAAGTAGATTCACCACCAAGTTGTGCGAAAACTGAGATGTTCGAAACAATAAAGAATAAAACAGTAATCCTCTTGATCATAGAACGACAAAAGTAGTATTTCTTACTTAAAACGCTGATATGTTTGATTTATTTTTGAATCAAAAAAACGGCAACTATTTGTTGCCGTTCCAATTACAATACTTTTGCGTTCTTGACTTTCTCGTCAGTGAGTGCTACTTTTAAAACATCCCGCATATCAGTTACATAATGGAAGGTAAGCCCTTTCAGATACTCCGGTTTTATTTCTTCAATATCACGCCTGTTCTCTTCACATAGCAAAATTTCTTTAATGCGCGCACGTTTGGCCGCTAGAATTTTCTCTTTAATCCCTCCAACAGGCAATACTTTACCTCTCAATGTAATTTCTCCTGTCATGGCCAGACTGTTCTTGACTTTTCTTTGGGTAAACAGTGACACTAACGACGTCAACATTGCCACACCGGCACTCGGTCCATCTTTTGGGGTCGCCCCTTCTGGCACGTGGATGTGAACATTATATTTTTCGAAAACTTCTGGGTCAAGATCAAATTCATCGGCATTGGACTTTATGAATTCCATGGCAATGGTGGCAGACTCTTTCATGACCGTTCCTAAATTACCTGTAATGGTCAACGTACCTTTACCTTTGGATAAAATAGATTCGATAAATAATATATCACCCCCAACTCTTGTCCATGCCAAACCGGTCACTACGCCAGCAACATTATTGCTTTCATATTTATCGCGCTGCATCCTCGGAGGCCCCAAAACTTCCAAAACATCTTCGTTGGTGACCTTTTTATTGTAAGGTTCTTCCATAGCAATGTTTTTAGCTGCAAAACGAACCATTTTCGCCAATTGCTTTTCAAGTCCTCTTACCCCCGATTCTCGGGTATAACCTTCAACGATTTTCTCCAACTGTGGTTTAGCAATTTTCAGATCCTCTTCGGTTAATCCATGTTCCTTAATTTGCTTTGGCAATAAATGACGTTTGGCAATTTCCACCTTTTCTTCGATGGTATATCCTGTAACATCAATGATTTCCATACGATCCAACAATGCTGGCTGAATCGTACTCAAACTATTGGCTGTTGCAATAAACATGACTTTAGAAAGGTCAAAGCCCATCTCTAAAAAGTTATCATGGAAGTCGCTATTTTGCTCAGGATCCAAAACTTCCAACATAGCCGATGAAGGATCTCCTTGATTACTATTGGAAAGTTTGTCTATTTCATCCAATACAAATACCGGATTGGAGGTCCCCGCCTTTTTCAAGCTTTGAAGGATTCGTCCTGGCATGGCCCCAATATACGTTTTTCTATGTCCACGAATTTCTGCTTCATCACGCAATCCGCCCAAAGACATGCGCACATATTCTCGGCCTAAAGCTTCTGCCACCGATTTCCCTAATGAGGTTTTCCCTACTCCAGGAGGTCCATATAAACAAAGGATAGGCGATTTCATATCGTCCCGCAATTTCAATACTGCCAAATATTCGATAATTCTTCTTTTGACATCATCCATGCCATAATGGTCGCGATCCAAAATACGCTTTGCACGTTTTAGATCAAACTTATCCTTGCTGAATTCATTCCAAGGCAAGTCCAAAAACAATTCCAAATAATTTCTTTGAATGGAATACTCTGCAACCTGTGGGTTCATGCGCTGCAGTTTCATCAATTCCTTCTGAAAATGAGTGTCAACTTTCTCACTCCATTTTTTGGATTTTGCCTGCACCTTCATTTCGTCAATCTCTTCATCATACGATACGCCACCAAGCTCTTCTTGGATGGTTTTCATCTGTTGATGCAAGAAATATTCACGCTGTTGTTGGTTCATATCACTCTGAACCTTAGATTGAATGACATTTTTAAGTTCCAGCTTCTGGAACTCAACATTCATAAATTTTAAGGTGGCCAATGCACGCTCCTTTAAATCGTTGATTTCCAACAAATCCTGTTTTTCCTCAACAGAAAGATTCATATTGGAAGACACAAAGTTCACCAAAAAGGAGCTGCTTTCAATGTTTTTGATAGCAAAACTGGCCTCTGATGGAATGTTCGGGCTTTCCTTTATAATTTCAAGAGCCAAATCTTTGATAGATTCTATAATGGCAGAGAATTCCTCATTGTCTTCCGCTGGCTTCGCCTCAGCTACATCCTTAACAGTCGCGGTAATATAAGGATCTTCTGTAATTACCTGATCTACCTCAAATCGTTTTTTGCCCTGAATAATGATAGTGGTATTTCCATCAGGCATTTTAAGGACACGGAGTATGCGGGCTACGGTACCAGTTTTATAAATATCCTTACCTTCAGGATCTTCAATACTTCCATCCTTTTGGGAAACCACACCAATGACTTTACTTCCTTTGTTGGAATCATTGATCAATCTTATGGATTTATCCCTTCCCGCGGTAATTGGAATGACCACACCTGGAAATAACACAGTATTCCGCAATGGTAAAATAGGTAGTGTGGCGGGTAGTTTTTCGTTATTAATTAGTTCTTCGTCTTCTGGTGTCATCAACGGAATCAACTCCGAATTTTCATCAAATTCTTGAAATGACAAACTGTCAAGACTTAAAAATTTAGATTCTTTCATATTATGTTTAAGGTCATTATGTCATAAAAATGACATATTTATATTTTTACAACTAGTCAAAACTTTAATTAAATCATTGATAGCCAACAGTTTAACAAGTGCAGCATCAACATTGAACTCATATGAATTCAATAGTTATGCCATAGTCGGTTTGCAAAGTGTTGATTCTTTTAAGCTTCCGTCCTATTTATTCAATTGATGCGGATTCTTTTTTTTAAATAGGCATTATATTAAGTTCCAATTGATGATCCAATAGTGATAAACCATTTTAATGTTTCCACACTTTGTTGATCTCTTTTCAAAAAAGTTTTCATAAAACTGTAACAAAGTTTAAGTAACTTCATCATTAATACAAGCAATTGTTTTTTTTTTGACACGAACCGATCAGCATATTGAAGTTTTGCTTGAGCAATGTAAATCTGGTAACCAACGCGCTCAAATGGAGGTATACAGGAGATATTACAAAGCCATGTACAATACTAGCTTTAGAATTGTAAAAGACAGTTTTAAGGCTGAGGACATTATGCAGGAATCTTTTTTGACGGCCTTTACCAAGCTTGACACTCTTAAAGACGCTTCAATGTTTGGCTCTTGGTTGAAGAGAATTGTCATCAATAACAGTATTTATGACTACCACAAAAACAAAAAAAACTACGATGTTCCCTTAGAAGAGGTCTTATATAAGGCTGAAGATGATCAAGGTGTTACCGAAGATCATGAGTGGACTCATGTCAAGGCTGCCCAAATAATGCAATGCATGAAAAGCCTAAAGGAAAATTACCAACTAATCTTAACCTTGTTTTTAATTGAAGGTTATGATTATGATGAAATAGGAGAGATTATGAATATCAGTTATGCCAATTGTAGAACGATGATCTCTCGGGCCAAAGACAGTCTGAAACAAAAATTAAAACCTGTGGCCGGATTTTAAAAATTTAATTATGGAAACGGATAAAATAGAAGAACTTTTCAAGAATCTAAAAGACGAATTCGATGTGGAATTACCAGCAACGGGCCATCAACAACGTTTTTTAGACAAGCTAAACTTAAAAGACAGCTCTAAAGTTGATAAAGCTCCCAAAAGAAAGTCATACAAAACATTTCTTTCGATTGCTGCATCCATACTCATTTGCTTTGGACTGTTTGTTTTTTTTCAAAATAAAATGGAAGTTAATGATTTGGCAAGTGTGTCTCCTGAACTTTCGCAAACACAGGATTTTTTTACAACGGCAATCAATTCTGAATTGAAAAAAATAAATGCGCAACGAAGCCCAGAAAATGAGGTGCTTATTTCAGATGCATTAAAGCAATTGGAATTATTAGAAAAAAATTATGAACGATTAAAAGTTGACTTAAAGGAAAGCGGTCAAGATAAACGCGTCATTTATGCCATGATCAGTAATTTCCAAAGCCGAATCGACATTTTGGAAAATGTTTTAGCATCTATTGAAAAACTTAAGGAATTCGAACACTCAGAACAAAATCCTATGATACTTTAAATTAATACTTATGAAAACCAAACTATATATACTCGTTATTTTTTTACTTCTTTCCCATTTGAATTTTGCGGAAAATGAGTGGGGCGGTAAGCACACCAAAGAGAAAACCATTAAAAAAGAATTTACTGTCAACCATGATGCCCTATTAAAAATTAGCAACAGCTATGGTAATATCAATATTAGTACTTATGTCGGGAACAAAGTCAGGATTGAAGTAAACATTAAAACCAATGGCAATAATCTGGAAAAGGTCCAAGAGAAATTAGATAATATTACAGTCGATTTTCAGGCCTCCTCGACTATGGTGTCTGCAAAAACCATATATGACAAAAATAAATCTGGAAGTTGGTGGAACTGGGGAAGAAATAGCCAAGTCAATATGGAAATCAATTATTTGGTAAAACTACCAATAAGCAACAGTGTGGATTTGAGCAATGATTACGGAAGTATCATTATGGATCGATTGGATGGTCATGCAAAAATAGCCTGTGATTACGGAAAAATAACCACCAAAGAGCTGATGGCCGACAATAATTTGATTTCGTTTGACTACACCAATAATAGTTATTTCGAATATATTAAAAGTGGGAAGATCAATGCAGATTACAGCAGTTTTACCGTAGCAAAAACCAAAAATCTTGACATTACTGCGGATTATACAAAATCTATCGTCGAAATTGCTGAAAATGTCAATTACACGTGCGATTATGGATCAGTAACAGTTGAAAAGGCCAATAATGTAAAAGGCAATGGGGATTACCTCACTGCACGTTTTGGTGAAATTTATAAAAACATTCAAATCGTTGCCGACTACGGATCCATAAAAATTGACAAAATGACTTCAAATGCTGGCAACGTTTCCATAGATTCAGATTATACTGGTGTAACCATTGGGTATGATTCTGGATATCAATTTAAGTTTGATATTAAATTGGAATACGCATCGCTTAGAGGCAGTGAGGACTTCCAATTCATAAAAAAGAAAGTGGAATCTACAGACAAATATTATCAGGGATATCATGGAGATGTCAATGCCAGTAACCTCATAAAAATTACGTCTGATTATGGAAGTGTAACATTTAAAAGAAATTAACTAACAAGATTTCCTGTCAAATGTATTCAAAATTACCAATGGCAACTTATACCAACAAAATGATGAAAAAAACTATCGCATTACTCGCATTATTATTCATTGTCAGCACCATTCACGCCCAAAGGAGAATTAAAGGAAATGGCAATGTTACGACGATTATCCGAACAACCGCTGACTATGACGCTGTTAAGTTTGCCGGATCTTTTGATTATGTTTTGGTTTCGGGAACAGAGGGCAAAATCAAAATTGAAGGAGAAGAAAATTTGTTGCAATATATTATTACCGAAGTAAAAAATGGAGCCTTGAGTATCAGAACTGAAAATAAAATCAATTTACAAACCTCAAGGAACAAAACAATCAAGATAACAGTTCCATTTGAGGATATTAATACTGTATCACTGACGGGTTCAGGCGAAGTTTGGAATGAAAACACCATTTCAACAACTCATTTCAATGCCTCAATAACAGGTTCTGGAGACGTAACATTAGTTGTAAAAGCTGCATCGATAGATGCCAGTGTTACAGGGTCTGGCGATTTGACTTTGAAAGGGCAGACCAACAGTTTAAAAACGGGTGTTACCGGTTCTGGAGATTACAAAGGATTTGATCTTCTTGCTAACGATGTGGAGGTTTCAGTAAATGGTTCTGGAGCTGCCAAGGTGGTGTGCAATGGGCATTTGAAAGCACGTGTATCAGGTTCTGGTGACATAAAATACTCTGGAAATCCAAAAACTGAAGATTCAAACGTTGCAGGTTCAGGGAGTATCAGAAAGCAATAAAGATCGGGGTTTTATTTTATAGCGAATCTTCTTGTGATTATACTCTTAAGGGATAACCACATTAGGCTTTTCTTGGAACTCTAAAAAGCAACACAATTCCAAACAAGAAAAAGACAAACAGAAACAAAATGGCATTGCGCATACTTCCAGTTATTTGGTCAATAGTAGCAAAAATGACCATTCCGATAACAATTCCTATTTTTTCTGCCACGTCATAAAAACTAAAATACGAAGTGGTATCCTTAGTTTCCGGTAAAAACTTGGAATAGGTGGAACGCGCCAAAGACTGAACCCCACCCATCACAAACCCGACAAAGCCAGCTGCAATATAAAAGTCCATTGGCGTTACCATGAAATAGGCGTAAAAGCACAAACTCATCCAAATAAAATTTACGGCTATCAAGGTGTTGATGTTTCCATACCTAGCCGATGCCCGAGATGTTAAAACTGCTCCGAGAACTGCCACCAATTGAATAATTAAAATGCTAAAAATTAAACCCATGGTTTTTCCGTCACTATCTTCCCAAGCTATTTCTTCTTCACCAAAGTAAACTGCCACCAACATAATGGTCTGCACCGCCATGCTAAAAACAAAAAAGGCTCCGAGATAACGCTTCAATCTCAGATTATTGGTCAATGCTTTCCAAACGGATCTCAACTCTTTAAATCCATTAAAAACGATTGATTTGGTAACCTTATGTCCATTTGAAACGCCCTTTGGCAAGACATAAAAGGTGTATTGGCTAAAGAGAATCCACCATAGGCCAACGGTAATGAAAGCCACTCTCATAGCCTCAACTGATGCAGCATTTCTGGCCGCTTCAGAAGCCAATTCAATCTCTATATCCGTTCCTGTGGCCAAAATATCTGGATCGATGGCTATATTAAAACCAAAAGATTCCGGGTACATCACCATGACTAGGTTGATGATCAACAAAAGCACACTTCCAATATATCCCAATGAAAATCCTTTGGCACTGATTCTGTCCTGTTGTTCAGGAAAAGCAATATCAGGAAGGTACGAATTATAAAATACCAGGCTCCCCCAATAGCCTATCAAACCCATAAAATAAAACAACAAGCTAAGATGGATACGTTCTAAGCTAAACCAATACAAACCAATGCATCCCAAACCACCTATATAACAGAAAAACTTCATAAAACTCTTCTTGTTGCCTACGTAGTCTGCAATTCCCGATAAAATAGGTGAAATAACGGCAACGACCAAAAACGTAAATGCGGTAACAAATGTGATAAGGGCCGTACTTTTAAATTCAAAACCAAAGGCATTCACCTTTTTGATTTCAGAAACAAACAGTGCGGAATAGAATATGGGGAAAATTGAGGATGCGATGGTCAGTGTATATACTGAATTTGCCCAATCATAAAAGGCCCATGCATTCAGTAATTTCTTACTTCCTTTTTGATGTTGCTTCATTGTCGTTAATTGATTATTATTTATTGTTAATGTTTATTATCGATCGCCTTGGAAGATTCAATAATACATGCAACATAAGTTGAAAGCAAAAAAAGCTGTTCACTCCACTATCGGACATGAACAGCTTTTAAAATTGATATTTATTATGGAGCAAGGATGGATTAACTTTTAAAAGAAGTGACTCCAAATTTTCTGGCTTCAGCTCTCGCTTTATCAGCATGAGCTTCAATATTTTTGATTCGGGTTTCATTGGCAGGGTGTGTGCTCAAAAACTCTGGTGGAGCACCTCCTCCACTTTGAGCACTCATGCGTCTCCACAAGTTAGCGGCCTCCATTGGCTCATAGCCTGCAATGGCCATTAAATAAAGACCTATTTCATCGGCCTGGGATTCATGGCTTCTACTGAATGGAAGCATCACTCCTACTTGAGATCCAACACCATACGCTTGGTTAAAAAGATTCAAGGTTTCTGGATCGCTAATAACAACATTCCCGGCCACTGCGCCCAATTGTTGCAACATTCCGGCACTCATACGCTGCTGGCCATGATTCGCCAATGCGTGTGCCACCTCATGCCCCATGATTGCCGCTAGTCCCGCCTCATCTTGTGCGATTGGTAAAATACCTGAATACACAACAATTTTACCTCCTGGCATACACCACGCGTTAACCGTTTTATCGTCAACTAAATTATATTCCCATTGGTAATCTTTTAAATACCCTTGATACCCATTGGCATCTAACCAGCGCTCAGCGGCGACGGCAATTTTTTGACCGATACGTTTCACCATATCAGCTTCTTTCGTATTTCTAATCACCTTGTTCTCCGTCAAAAACTCATCATACTGGGCAAATGCAGTAGGGAAAAGTTGTGAGTTCGGCACAAGAGCCAAAGTCTTATTTCCAGTAAAGGGATTTGTTGCACAGGATAAGAAAAGTGCCAATACACCCATCGCTACTATTGAATTTTTATATTTCATCTGTAATTATGTTAAGTTTAATAGAACATAAAATTACAAAAACCATTCCCTTATTGATTAACTCAAATAGAAATAGTTTTTGCTGTTGTAAATTTATTAAAATTTTAGTTCCCAAAAATATGCAATTCAGAGAAACCTTTGTCAATAATCATTGAATTGTTGCCATTTATTTTAAGTTCATTTAACGATATTTCTACATTATCAATCTGCACTTTTGTTATGGTAAATGGAAGTCCATGAAGCTCAATTTTAAATTTTTGGTATCCAGCATCAAACTTTCCTTCTTTGTGTTGTTGGATAATGAGCTCATCCGATTTTCCAGTCAATTTAAACGTTCTTAGGCTATAACGCCCTTTTTTATAGTCATAACCATCATGTGCATCATCAAAAAGGGTCGAAGATTCCTTTCCGTTTTTAAAATAAACATCAAGTGTGACTTCATCAATATTTACCTCTCCAACATATTGTTGTACAGGATATTTCGGAATAATGGCTCCTGCTTTGACAAAAACTGGGATCGATTCTATATCGGCATCCACCCACATTTCCTTTCCACCCGAAACAATTTGATCCGTCCAAAAGTTAAACCACTCCCCACGTGGAATGAACATACGTCTGCCACGGGCATTTGGTTCCAAGATTGGGCATACCAATATCTGTTCTCCAAAAATAAATTCATCAGATCGATAATGGGTATGTACATCCTCTTGATCAAATAACACTAAGGATTTCAGCATTGGAATTCCTTCTTCCACATATTTCCAAAATGTGGTATATAAATAAGGCAATAGTTGGTAACGCAACTCAATCCATTTACGGACAATATCGGTAACGTCTTCATCAAATGCCCAAGGTTCTTGATTTCCGTGGTCTCCTGAAGAATGCACCCTGAAAAACGGATGGAAAATTCCAAGTTGGATCCATCTGGTGAATAATTCGCCACTTGGCTGTTCTGCAAATCCTCCAATATCACTCCCAGCAAAAGAGAATCCCGACATGGCCATTCGTTGCGCCTGAACATTGGCAATCCATAAATGTTCCCAAGTAGCCACATTATCTCCCGTCCAAGTAGAACAATAGCGTTGTGTACCTGAGTAGGCTGCCCTTGTAATTACAAATGGTCGTTTTGGATAGGCAAATTTCTTTACTCCTTGGTAAGTTGCTCTGGCCATCTGCATGCCATAAACATTATGTGCTTTCCTGTGGCTACAACGGTTTCCGTCATATTCGTGCCTTACATCATCTGGAAAGGTTTTGTTGGGTACCTCCATCACTGCAGGCTCATTCATATCGTTCCAAACCCCTCTTACGCCAATGTTTTCAACCAAATCCCTGAATAAATCAGACCACCATTCACGCACCTTCCGGTGGGTAAAATCTGGGAAATAACATTCTCCTGGCCATACCTTCCCTTTCATATACGGACCATCTGCACGTTTACAGAAGTAATCATTCTCCAAAGCTTCCTTAAAAACAAAATAGTCCTTATCTACTTTAATGCCCGGGTCAATGATGACTACTGTTTTAAACCCGTCATCCGCTAATTCCTTGACCATGCGTTTTGGGTCTGGGAAATGATTCTTATCCCAAGTGAAGCACCTAAAACCGTCCATATAATCGATGTCCAAATAAATGGCATCACATGGAATCTTCAACTCCCTAAACTTGGATGTGACTTCCTTTACGGTAGATTCAGGATAATAGCTCCATTTGCATTGGTGGAAACCTAATGCCCATAATGGTGGCAATTGGTGAGGTTTTCCTGTTAGATCTGTATAATTGGCTACCACATCCTCCATTTGAGGCCCATAGATAAAATAATAGTTCATTTCACCTCCTTGAGCCCAAAAGCTCGTCACATTTCGTCTTTCCTGCGAAAAATCAAAATACGATCTAAAGCTATTGTCAAAGAAAATTCCGTAAGCTTTTTTATCCTTCAATCCGGTGTAAAATGGAATAGCTTTATAAATAGGGTCCGTATCTTTACCGAAAGCGTAACTATCCGTCACCCAGTTTTCAAAGCGTTTGCCCTTCAAATTGAGTTCAACTGGTTTGTCACCCAATCCAAAATAGCTCTCGCCATCATGTGATACCTTGCTCATCTTTACAATATTGCCGCCATATTCATAGCTTTCCTCCCAATGAAAGCCCAATTCGTCTTCATTGATCAGTCTATGGTCTTTGGCATCAAATATCAAAACCTGTAAATTGTCTTTCTTAATATGACAAATAAGTTTTGAAGTGGTGATCTTATAGGATTCTGCCTCTTCTTCAATCTCTAAAAGATTGTAGCCCTTGCTGGCATATTTTGTAATGGCATAAGAAAAGTCCTTTTCGAAGGTTCCCGTGGTAGTATATCTAAAACGAAGGACACTATCTCTTACAATGGTCATTTCAAGAACGACATCATTATCAGTGGAAAAATAAAGCGTGTCCACGTCCTTTCTATAAGCGACTATTTTTGATGGGAATAAATTTCCCTTTTGTTCTAATTCAGTATTTATAATCATAATTCGGTAATAATTTTCATAAAAAAACACATAAGTTTTCAAATATAAAATTTAAGTTGATAGTACTTATTAACTATAACGTTTGAGTATTGATTAATCGATGAAATTGGACTGACAATTATCCTTTTTGGTCAGTTTTCTTAGGAATTGACTTGGATTTGGGGGATTTAGAAGTGGTTTGGGTCAAAATTTTCTTTGATTTTTTTGTTGGTTTTTTGGAAGTTTTGGCTTCGGGTTTCTTTTCCGACATTCTGGTCTTCACCTTACTGATATCGGTCTCCTTATTTTCAATTTTCACATTTGATCCTTCCGATTTAGGTTTTGTTTTCGAGGTTTTCACAGCCGATTTTTTAACTGGTTTTGCTTTACTCTTTACCGCCGATTTATCCGAGATCTTTTTGGAGGACTTGCTAGGTTTGATATATTTAAAAGCCACCATGCCCAAAGGTGGAATGATGATTTCTGCAGAATGGTCCCGATTGTGCAATTCGGATTTCTTGGTTATAATGACCTTGTTCTTAAAATCGCCAGTACCATTGTATACTTTGTCGTCACTGTTAAAAATCTCCTGAAGTTTGCCCTTTTTTGGAACTCCAATGCCATACTTAACCATTGGTGTTGGGGTCATATTGCAGGCTACTAATACATCATTATTTGGATCTACACCTTTTCGTATATAGACCAAAACAGAGTTCTTATGATCGTCATAAGCAATCCATTCAAAACCCTCTCCGGAAAATTGTTGTTCATACATGGCGGGTTCAGATTGATATAAAACGTTTAAATCTGTAATCAGATTCTGCACCCCTTGATGAAATTTAGATTCCATCAGATGCCAATCCAAGCTCGCTCTAAAATTCCATTCGTTGATCTGTCCAAACTCACAACCCATAAAAAGCAACTTGCCTCCCGGATGTGTGAACATATAACTGTACAACAATCTTAAATTGGCAAAACGCTGCCATTCATCTCCGGGCATCCGTCCTAAGATAGAACGCTTTCCATACACCACTTCGTCATGGCTTAGCGGCAACAGAAAATTTTCGGAAAACGCATAGGTCATTGAAAAAGTCAAGTCATTTTGATGGTACTGGCGATAAATTGGTGGCTTGCCAAAATACTCGAGCGTATCATGCATCCAACCCATCATCCATTTCATGCCAAAACCAAGTCCGCCAGAAAATGTTGGTCGCGACACCATCGGGAAAGCCGTGGATTCTTCGGCAATATTCTGAACGTCAGGATAATTGGAATACACAGCTTCATTCATTTCTTTAATAAATGCAACTGCCTCTAAATTTTCTCTTCCACCATACATGTTTGGCTCCCATTCACCGTCATTTCTAGAATAATCCAAATATAACATCGAGGCTACGGCATCTACCCGTAAACCATCGGCATGAAATTGGTCCAGCCAAAAAAGGGCATTACTGATCAAAAACGACTTCACTTCATTTCGTCCATAATTAAATATCAAACTTTTCCAATCGTGATGATAGCCTTTGCGTCTATCTGGATGTTCATACAGACAAGAACCATCAAAATATCCCAGTCCGTGAGCGTCCTCAGGAAAATGCGATGGCACCCAATCCAAAAGAACACCAATATCATTCTTATGAAGCGTATCGACCAGAAACTTAAATTCCTCAGGATAACCAAATCGCGATGTTGGTGCAAAGTAGCCAGTAATCTGATAGCCCCAACTTGGATCATACGGAAATTCCATAATGGGCATAAGCTCCACATGGGTGAATTTCATTTTTTTAACATATGCAACAAGTTCATCAGCCAATTCAACGTAAGACATAAATCGATCTTCGGTTTCATGGCGTTTCCAAGAACTTAAATGTACTTCATAAACAGAGAACGGAGCATTTAAGGCATTGTTCTTTTTACGCTTGGACATCCAATCGTCGTCTTTCCACTTATAATCGTCTTCCCATATAACGGAGGCCGTTTGTGGCGGATGTTCAGCACGACGGGCATAAGGGTCTGCCTTTTCTGTTTTTATATTGTTATGATGGCTCGTGATTTTATATTTGTAGATATCACCCTTTCCAACTTTAGGAATAAACCCTTCCCATACCCCACTTTTATCCCATCTGACATTGAGTACATGGACATTCTCATTCCAATTATTGAAATCGCCAACTACAGAAACTTTTTTAGCACTCGGCGCCCACACTGCAAAATAGGTACCTTTTATACCATCAACTTCCATGATGTGCGACCCAAATTTTTCATAAAGCCTGAAATGCTTTCCAGCCAAAAATAGATTAATATCAAAATCGGTAAAACGACTATAAGGCGTTACTTTTGCCATATTAAAGGGTTCAAATGGTTAGAAAGTGTTAAGATAGTTAAAAATAAAATCCTAAAGTACTAAAATTACGTAGACAAAGTAACATGAAATACTTTTTTAAAATCCTTATGATTATCTTATACCTTTATTGAGAAAGGAAACAAGATAGATTTCGACTTAATTTTAAATCCACAAAGATACCGTTATGAAAACACTACCATTGATACTTTTGTTAAGCTTCGTTTTTAGTTGCAACAGTTCTGCTCAAAAGAAAGACAGTGATACTCGGGAAACCAAAGAATTTAAAGTTTCCAAAACAGATGCCGAATGGAAGGCTCTATTAACAGCTGAACAATACCATGTACTCCGACAAGCTGGTACCGAACGAGCTTTCTCCAGTCCGTTGAATGATTATCACGGAGCTGGAACTTATGTTTGTGCGGCGTGCAAAACCCCTTTATATAAAAGTGAACACAAATTTGATTCAGGGACCGGTTGGCCAAGTTTTGACAGGGTTATCGAAGGCAATGTCGCCTTTTCTACAGATAGAAAACTAGGCTATCTGCGCAATGAAGAACATTGTGCTACCTGTGGCGGACACTTAGGTCATGTTTTTGATGATGGTCCAAAAAAAACTACAGGGAAGCGTCATTGTATCAATGGTGCAGCATTGGAATTTGTTCCAGCCAATAAGTAAATTATCAATGTATTAAATCCCAAATTCCAACTAATTAATTATCAATTGTCACCCACTTGGTATTTGGAATTTAGTTCATATAATTTGATTTTAGTTCTTTAACTTTATCTCATGGAAAACACGCTATTATCCGGAATTTTAAAGCAGTTCAATTATTACAAAGAAGTTGGAGATAAAACAATGGCGCAACTCTCATTTGAGGACATCAATTATCAACCCAATGCCGATTCCAACAGTATTTCCATTATTGTGAAGCATATGGTTGGGAATATGTTGAGCCGTTGGACCAATTTTCTAACTGAAGATGGTGAAAAAGAGTGGCGCCAGCGTGATCAAGAATTTGAAGCATCCTATTCTTCTTTGGATGAGCTCTTGATAGACTGGGAAAAAGGCTGGACCTGTTTGTTTGAGGCCATTTCTCCATTAAAGGAAAGTGATCTTAACAAGATAATATATATTAGAAACGAAGGACACACGGTAGTTGAGGCTATCTTCAGACAATTGGGTCATTATTCGTATCATATTGGGCAAATGGTTTATATAGGTAAACTTCGAAAAGGCGAAAAATGGACCTCCTTGTCTATTCCCAGGGGAAGTTCAAAGGCTTACAATAGTGATAAATTCAAAAAAAGCAAAGGCAAGCGACATTTTACCGATGATTTATAATCAAAACGCGGTCAAAAGTTACCAAAACCACATACATTCGCCCTGCTAGGTTGTTTTAGTACTTAAAACACAAGTCAGTTTTACAATTTCCGATTCCAAAACCATCCAAACTGCCTACAGAATTAGCAACACGCTCCATTTACAAACAATTCTTGATAACTATTACCATATTTGGATTTGGTAATTTGCAATTTGAAATATACTTTTTGTAACTTCGTAGCTTCTAATCACGATTAAAAAATTCACATGAGTAAATACGATATCATTGTTCTTGGAAGTGGTCCTGGTGGCTACGTAACTGCTATTAGAGCATCACAATTAGGTTTCAAAACTGCTATTATTGAAAAAGAAAGTCTTGGTGGTGTTTGTTTGAATTGGGGTTGTATCCCAACAAAAGCCTTATTAAAATCGGCAGAAGTGTTTGAATATCTTAAGCATGCTGAAAATTATGGCCTTTCTGTCAAGGAAGCTGACAAAGACTTTTCGGCGGTTGTAAAGCGCAGTCGGGATGTGGCTGGAGGAATGAGCAAAGGTGTTCAATTTTTATTGAGAAAAAATAAAATTGATGTTATTGAAGGTTTTGGAAAGCTTAAACCTGGAAAGAAAGTTGATGTTGATGGAAAGGAATACAGTGCCGATCATATTATCATTGCTACAGGAGCACGATCTAGAGAATTGCCAAGTTTAAAACAAGATGGCAAAAAAGTGATCGGTTATAGAGAAGCCATGGTGCTAAAGGAGCAGCCTAAAAAGATGATTGTGGTAGGTTCTGGCGCCATTGGCGTGGAGTTTGCCTATTTCTACAATTCTATGGGCACCGATGTGACCATTGTCGAGTTTTTACCAAATGTTGTTCCTGTCGAAGATGAAGAGGTTTCAAAACAATTGGAAAAATCATTCAAGAAAAGTGGTATTAAAATCATGACGTCTTCTGAAGTCACTAAGGTAGATACTTCTGGCAAAGGTGTTGTAGCCACTGTAAAAACCGCAAAAGGCGAAGAAACACTTGAAGCCGACATTCTTCTTTCTGCGGTTGGAATCAAATCGAACATTGAAAACATTGGCTTGGAAGATGTAGGTATTGCCGTGGGCAGAGATAAAATTTTGGTCAACAATTACTACCAAACCAACATTCCGGGCTATTATGCCATTGGTGACGTTGTTGAGGGACAGGCTTTGGCTCACGTTGCTTCCGCAGAAGGCATCTTATGTGTGGAAAAAATTGCAGGTCAGAATGTGGAGCCATTAGATTATGGCAACATCCCTGGGTGTACTTATGCCACTCCTGAAATTGCGAGTGTCGGGATGACTGAAAAACAGGCTAAAGAAAAAGGCTACGATATTAAAGTTGGTAAATTCCCATTCACTGCTTCTGGAAAAGCAAGCGCTTCTGGAGCTACAGAAGGTTTTGTAAAGGTGATCTTTGATGCCAAATATGGTGAATGGCTCGGCTGCCATATGATTGGTGCCGGTGTGACGGATATGATAGCAGAAGCCGTTTTAGGGCGCAAATTAGAGACAACTGCGCATGAGGTTCTAAAAACAGTGCATCCGCATCCAACCATGAGTGAAGCGGTCATGGAAGCTGTAGCTGCGGCTTATGGTGAAGTGATTCACTTATAAGTTGGAAGCACTAAGCTTGAAGAATGAAGTGCAAATCAGAATAAACATTAAAAAAACGATTCCATCGCAAGGAATCGTTTTTTTGTGTCAAAATTAAAAATATGGGGAGAAATTTACTTGTTATCATAGTGATGATGTCTGTGTTCAACATGATGTCTCAAGAGAAAAAAGCAGTCATCAAAACAGATTTAGGATTTCTCTCTGATTATAATTTTTATCAACTCAGTTATGAGTTCAATATAGAAGATAAAAGATCATTTGAGGTTGGCGTTGGCTTCGGATCAGAATCGGGCATCAATGTCTATGGTCTTTCAATACAAGGACGCTATTATATTTCTGATTTGACTCCAAAAGGCTTTCATGTCGGACCAAGGATTTTGGCCATCTATGCAGAATCCAATAACAGCAACAGATTAGGAGTAAAAGATAATACGTTCGGTTTTGAGATTGATGCCCTCATTGGACATCAGTTTTTAGCTTGGGATGTATTGACAATTGATCCATACGCTGGACCTGGCTTGGTGCTTGTGGAGAATCAAACTGAATTTGGATTTGTATTCGGTATTACTGTCGGATTCGCTTTTTAGATCACCCATCAGAGTTTTAGTCCCATTCCAAAAAAGAGTCCATTTGGGGCTAGTTCATCAATGCCCAACGCATATTTTATATGTACGTCCAAAGATTTAGTAATCGTATAAGTTGAACTGAGATCTACACCTATCTTCAATTTATTCGTGAAAAAATCGAAGAAGTAATTAAAACTCGGTCCTGCCATTAAGTGCAAGTTATGAGCCACTTCATACTTTGCGTAGAGAGGAACATTCATAAAGTTGAAATCGCCCACTGAAATATAAAGTGCATCAAGTTGGATCGCCAAAAATCCATCAATTGGAGTTTCTACAAAAACACCAGCATAGAAGCCGGTTTCTGATGTTTGATAAGACCCCAAATTTTGTTGATCTACATTGAAAAAAGTGATGTTCAATCCACCTTTAATACCAAAACTTGCCATTGAATCCTGAGCCTGTATGACAAAAGGACTGCTGCCTATAAAAAACAACATCAAAAAATATTTGAACATGCTATTTCTCATTTATAAAACTTTGGATGGCCAACTCATAGCTCTGCAGTCCAAATCCAACAATTACACCTTTTGCATTTGGTGCAATGTAGGATTGGTGCCTAAAATCTTCGCGGGCAAACGTGTTTGAAATATGGACTTCAACAACCGGCGTAGTGATCGCTCTTACGGCATCTCCAATGCCAACGGAAGTATGCGTATAGGCTGCTGCATTCAAGATGATTCCATCATAGCTAAAACCCACCTCCTGTAATTTTGAAATCAGTTCACCCTCGATATTTGATTGGAAATGGTCGATTTCAATCTTGGGGTATTTGGATTTTATTGCATCCAAAAACTCTACTAAAGAGAGACTCCCGTATACATCAGGTTCTCTGGTGCCCAATAAGTTCAGATTTGGGCCATTGATGATGATCAGTTTTTTCATAGGATAAAAGTATTAAAAATAGAGCATAAAGAAAGACTTAAACAAAATGAAAGTTTTAGGCACAAAAAAAGGAGCCTTTGGCTCCCTTTTTTCAATATTAAAATTAATTCTTATAAATGAATTGCAAACCCTATCAAAGCTTGGAAAGCATCCTCATAAGTATCATTTGTTGAAATATTATAGCGAACTTTAGGTTCGATACTTACTTTAGGTGAAATAAACCAAGCGTAACCACCTTCAACACCAACATAAGAAGGATCTTTAATGTTCCCTTCAGAATAACTTACACCTGTAAAATCTACACCAACTGGAAATTTATCAGCAATATAGTATTTTGCACCAATTTTATATGCAAATGAAGTTAAATCGCCGCTACCATAATCTTGATATCCAAATCCAGCTTTAAGCGCTAGGTTATCCATAACAAAGTAACCTCCTTCAGCACCAACTGACCATTGGGTCTCCCCATCAGAAGAGGCTAAAGAGAAAGCCGTACTTCCTGTCGCATACGACCCCGTATTGATTTCGATTAACCATTTTCCTTTTTGAATAGGTCCATGATCATGCTCATCTTGCGCATTAACATTTGATAATCCAAAAACTGCCAATGCAGCCATTAACATAAGTTTTTTCATTTCTTTAAATTTTAAGTTTTTAATAAATTTGAGACTGCAATGATAAGCCGATTTTTCAGATGAAAAAAATTAAAATCGGTGTATTTACTGATGTTTTCAGCTAATTTTTTCGTATAAAAAAAACCGAAGCATTTGCTTCGGTTTCTATGTTGTTGATAGTGTTTGGATTGCTCTTAAAATGAGAATCCAATCCCAAATTGCCAAACAGCGTTTTTAACATCTCTATCTGAGATAAATGGCGCATCATCCTTAATCATACTCGTCAAACCAAGATTATATCTCGCAGAAAGCGACACTCCATTGTCAAATTTGTAACCAGCTCCTAAAGCCAAATTAGTATCAAAGTTTTTCACAACGGAATCATCAGGATCAAACTCGATTTCTCCTCCGGTAGAACCTGATTCATAGTCAACTTCCTCTTTAGCCTTAAAACCAAACTGCGGTCCTGCCTCTGCATATAAGCCTTTGACTATATAAACTTTAGCCATTAAAGGGACTTGGATATAGTCCAATTTATAGTCTGCTTGATCGCTAATTGAAAAGCCTTGACTTGAATACAATACTTCCGGTTGGAACGAAAAACGTTCACTTAACGGAATTTCCGTAAATAATCCTAAATGAAAACTTGTTCTTGAATCGAGATCACCAACATCATCTCCGGTAATCGTGGCTAGGTTAACCCCTCCCTTTACACCAAACTGAATAGTAGTGTCATCTGATTGCGCATAAATGGATGTGGCGCTAAAAAGGCCTATCATTGTTACTAAAAATAAATTTTTCATGTCTTTTGTTTTTAAATTGAATTACAAATATAAGTAGGCATCCACTTACATTATTAAAGATTAACAGGGTTTAACGGGAATCGAAAGTTTTTAACTTTTCTTTATATTTCTGACTTTAGAGCACAAAAAAACCGAAGACTGAGCGAGGCCACTGAAAAAGCATCTCATTTTTAGTGATTACTTTAAAGAAGCGATAAAATAAACCGAAATTTATTTTATCGCTTCTTTTTTTGGATCTGTTTTGACGAAGCTGATTAGGCTTTACCACAAC
>Ga0208015_1000107_pt1 | contig 56785 bp, 37 predicted proteins | sample 26BtaG_FD_184101 | JGI IMG/M metagenome (GOLD analysis project Ga0208015, IMG submission 184101) | Marine viral communities from Cariaco Basin, Caribbean Sea - 26B_WHOI_OMZ_CsCl (SPAdes) (version 2) | ecosystem: Environmental > Aquatic > Marine > Oceanic | place: Caribbean Sea: Cariaco Basin... | reverse complement strand
CTGATCTAAACCCTATCGAGAAAAAATGGGCACAGGCTAAGTTTCTACGCCAAGGATGGATGGAGAATAATCTACCTAAACTGTTTCATGATATGGGCTGTATCGATTTTATAAAGACTTAACTATACTTACCGTCTGTATAAACTGAATGATACGTATATTCAGCATTATTGGTGGTTTTAGTAGGTATATTTAAGTTAGGACTTGTTTCATTAAGCCTCCAAGAATAACCATCATCCTATTTTGCATCTTTTGAACCAAAAATAATAACTTTGCCTTGACCGCCAGAAGCTTCCATTAAGTTTTCAGCACATTCAGTACAGTAACTATAATCGCCTAATTTTTCATGCTGTTCTTGTAGTACTTTGGATGCGCTAGCATCAGGTAGTCTAATTACAACCTCGCTCTACCTTTCCTTAGTACTATCTTAAACTACCTATACTAATCAAACCTACATATCAAAATGTTTGCGGTTTTTCTGTGCTTGTATACTTCTAGTGCTCTCACCTATAGTCGATTCAGTATAATTTGGATACAAGGAAGCCGAGTGAAAGTACTACAAGTAGTAGACTGAGCGAGACTGACACCGTAGCCAATTTATAGAGGATTGACTATATAGCAAAATTACTCTGCATCTTGTAAATTGGCAGTCAATTGAGCACGGCTAGGTATACGGTGATAATTAATCACTGGCACATCACCCAAACGGCGCTGACCTTCAGCAATCTTTTTATCAATCGTAATCATCGCAATTTTTTTATCTTGTTTGCTAACGAGCAAATGATTTGCCTTACGTGTGACTCGATAATCAGCAAAATGCTGTTTTAATATCGTTAATGTTTTTTGCAGCGCATCATTCGGTGTTGCATTTTTTGATTTTGCGCCGCTATGCTTTTCGCCTGCTTTTACACCTCGTGACTTTGCCACGAACCATAAAACTGCGATGACAGCGAACAATATGACAAGCCACCAAATACCGTCTATCATAAGTAAAAACATCCATTATTAGCAAAGGTTGGCTCATGTTAGCAGAATTATCACCAGCGTTAATAGCAGAAGTAAAACTTGCCGCACAACTACTGGCATCCAAACAGCGTATCTGCATTCTGACTGGGGCTGGCATTTCAGCAGAAAGTGGCATCCCAACGTTTCGAGATAAGCAAACAGGACTGTGGGAGAACTACGGTGTCGAAGACCTAGCCACTCCTGAAGCATTCACTCGTGATCCAAAGCTGGTGTGGTCATGGTATCAATGGCGTCGGCAAATGGTCGCAGACAAAGCGCCAAATCCCGCCCATCATGCGTTGGCTCAATGGCAGTATCATGCGCAAACCTCCGATCAGCAGCTGACACTCATCACCCAAAATGTCGATGATTTGCACGAGCAAGCTGGTAGCGCAGTGACTCACCTGCATGGTCATCTTTGGCGCAATTGCTGTGGTCAGTGTGAGATACCCTATCAAGATCAATCGAGAGCATCGTACGATAATCAAGGCACTATGAGCTTTGATGAATCACTGCTTAACTGTCCGCATTGCGACGGTTATATTAGACCAGATATTGTTTGGTTTGGCGAAGCTCTACCTGTACAGGCATGGCAGACTGCCGAAGAAGCTGCAGCTAATTGCGAGGTGTTTATCAGTATCGGTACCTCAAGCTTGGTTTACCCTGCTGCTGGATTGGCACAATTAGCAAAACAAAATGGCGCGAAAATTATTGAGATAAACCCTGACCCAACGCCAAATACCATCGTCGATATCACATTAGCAGAAAAGGCTGGAGTAATACTGCCACTGCTTATAGCAGAGATTACTACTTTATAAACACTACTATTTATAGATATTACTGAATGACAGACAATAAAAAAGGCTTAACGATTTATAGAAACCGTTAAGCCTTTGCTACTAAAAACAAGCTCGTTGCAGCTTATTTCAATGCAAGCTCAACTCTCGCTAAGTAAGCTTCTTTTAACTCATCACTGATAAATGCCGATTTAAACGAGTTTTTTACCAAAGTAATAACATCGTCTTCCGTAATCGGTAGATTTTCATATAGATTGATAAAGTTTTGATTCACATACCCTTTGAAATACGCAGGGTCGTCTGAGTTAACGCTAATATTTAGACCATAATCTAAAAGCTCTTTGATATTGTGCTCTTTATAAGTCTCAAAGACTTTTAGCTCGATATTTGAGTTCGGGCAAACCGTCAATGGCATTTGCTCATCTTTAAGTCTTTGCATCAATTCTGGGCTTTTTATAGACTGCACACCATGATCAATTCTATTAATATTCAGTAAGTCTAACGCTTCGTAGATATATGAAAAGTCCGCTTCTTCGCCTGCATGAGCGACCAACTTAAAGCCTTCTTCTTTGGCTTTTTGGAAGACTTCTTTAAATTTCGATGGTGGGTTACCCAACTCTGATGAATCAAGGCCAACACCGATAATGTCGTCTTTATAATCTAGTGCTTGTTCTAATGTCTTGAACGCTTCTTCTTGCGATAAATGACGCAAGAAACACATGATGATACATGACGTGATACCGTATTTTGCTTTAGCATCTGCAAGTGCTTCTTTGATACCTGTGATGACCGCTTCAAAAGGTACACCGCGTTCGGTATGCGTCTGCGGATCAAAGAATATCTCTGTGTGGATGACGTTATCTTCAACACATCTAAGAATATATTCCCATGTCAAATCATAGAAATCATCCTTTGTAAGCAGGACGTTTGCACCCGCATAGTAAATATCTAAAAAGGTCTGTAGATTGGTGAAGTTATAAGCACTGCGTACATTTTCAATATCTTTATAAGGTATCTCTACGTTGTTCTTCTTGGCCAGTCTAAACATCAGCTCAGGCTCTAGCGAACCTTCGATATGTAGATGAAGTTCAGCTTTCGGTAATTTCTTTATTAATTCAATCATAGTATTCCAATAATGGTTTTATCGAGACGAGCCCTAGTGAATGATTGCACAGTAGGATAATCAAACTGTATATATAAGGCGTCATCTGTCCCAGAAGAGTTATTTTAACACTAAAATCATATCGCCTAAAACAAAACCCTTTGATCGTATAGATAAGCTACTTATAAAAGCAACCTTCTTAATACAACCGTATAAGGCGCAAATTACTTTAAAAATACCACTGTATCGGACAGCTCATTGCCTTCTGGATCATGCTCTAGATGATAGTATTGACGTAACACCTGCCCCACTTCGTCTAGCAGTTCAGCTAAGCTCTCTTCTGTCTTTTGAGTAGCAATACCAGATACTGCCTTTTCGCACATTGCATTCCATACTGTTGGACTCACATGAGCGCTGATACCTCGGTCTGCGACAATCTCTAGTTTACGCTCGCATACATTGACATAGATCAAGACGCCCGTATTTTCTTCCGTGTCCCAGACGCGATATTCGCTAAACAAATCAATCGCACGCTCACGGCAGTTCATGCGATAAGCTTCTTGGATAGGCAGATGGTTTTCTACAATTAAGAACACCTCACCACGATGCCCACGTTCGGCTCGTGTCACAGCATCTGTTAAACGCGCCTTAGATTCTGTTGTTAGCCACTTACTATGTAATAAAGGGACGAACAAAACTTGACGCCACCAGCGGGCAAAACTGGGGTTTGAAGCGTTGTCTTCTACCATTATATTATTTCCTCAAGTACGTCGTTTTCGATGGTTATGTAGAGTTTATTTTGTTTGCGTGTGTGGAATACTTACCACGAGCCACCTGCGCCGCCGCCGCCGAAACCACCGCCGCCGCCGCCAAAGCCGCCGCCTCCGAAACCACCACCGCCAAAGCCGCCTCCACTGCCGCCGCCCATACCGGGCAAGAAAATCATGCCGCCTCTGCGCCCACCTTTACCGCCGCCGCCTTTTCCACCGCCACCGCCGCGTGAGATCAAAAACATCCAGATAAAGATTGCCATAATCAGCGTCATGAAGAAGCCGCCGCCTAAGGCTATCGAACCTGCAAAAAACCCGCCAGCGGTAATGATAGAACCAAATACTCGGCCCAATATATTCGTAATAAAGCTACCAAAAATCATCGCCATGATAAATAAGAAAATAGGTGACGGCAGCTCGTCTGAGCTTTGCTGAGCAGTATGTTCTGCGGCTTGTGCATCAGCACGGGCTAAGACTTCAGGATCAGCAGTTAGGCGTGTTTTGAGCGCTTCAACGCCAGCGATTATCCCCGCACCATAGTTATTTTGCTTAAATAACGGTGTGATATCTTCGCGAATGACACGATTGACTGCCGCATCGGGCAAGACGCCTTCTAGTCCATAACCCGTTAGAATATACATATCACGGTCATTGACAGCAACGACCATCAGCAGACCGTCATCGATAGCTTCATCACCCAATTCCCACTTCTCAGCAACTTGCAAGGCATAATCAAATATTGGTACGCCATTGGTAGTTGGTACGATAACCACTGCTGCTTGTGCTAAGCCCTGCTGGTAGATACTTCGAAGCTGCGCCTCTAGACGTAGCTTTTCTTGAGGATTTAAAATATTGGCCTGATCAACGACTGGTTCATTAAGTATCAACTTGTCAGCGTCAACACCCTCGGCACTGGAGCCTACAGGTGGCTGAGCGGTTGTTTGAGCATTGGCAGTACCATTTGCTGTGCTTTGGTTATCTGCGTTTTGATTGATAGCGTCGTTGCCGAGCACCGCCCCATTGATAGCATCGTTATTTAATACAGCATCATTGATTGCTTTGTTAGACTCGCCTGCTTTAGCAACGGCCACCAATTCTTCAACACTACGGTTTTGCAGATCCGAGGTGCTATCTGTCGCCACCGCTGTCTCATTGGGTGCAGCGTGCAATGCAGGCACGCTGACGACACCTAACGTAAACAGTAATGCTGATAAGATTGCTTTTGAATTATTCATCTAATCTATACCACCTCAGATAACATCTTTACCAATTGATAGACTCTAACTAATCATTATCAAACCATTAGCTAAATAAACAGAGCTGCCTATGCCGCTCTGTCTTCACGTTCATTCTAAATTTTATTCAGCTGACTTTTCTGTAGAATCGCCAAAATCAACACTTGGTGCGGTTGAAATCGCCTCTTCATTGGCCACACTAAAGTTGGGCTTAGTGTCCATACCAAATACTTTTGCAGTGATGTTGGTTGGGAACTGACGTACCGTTGTATTGTAACCCTGCACTTCTTGGATATAACGGTTACGAGCCACAGCAATACGGTTCTCAGTGCCTTCTAACTGTGCTTGCAGGTCCTGAAACAGTGCATCTGACTTTAGATCTGGATAACGCTCAGATACCGCCATCAAACGCGATAACGCACCTGTCATCTGCTCTTGCGCTGCTGCATAACGCTCCATCGCTTCTGGATCATTAAGCACTTCTGGCGTCACCGTGATACCGCCCGCACGTGAGCGAGCTTCTGCCACTTGGGTGAAGACCTCTTGCTCTTGCTCGGCATATTGCTGTACGACTTTGACTAAGTTTGGCACCAAATCAGAACGGCGCTGATACTGGTTGACCACTTCTGACCATGAAGCAGTGACCTGCTCATCTTGTGCTTGCAGGTTGTTATAGCCACAGCCACTTAGACCAACCGTAGAAGTTGTCAATAAAGCGGCTAGCAACATCGGCTTCATAATAGATTTACGCGTCATTGTTGATTCTCCTAATAATGATAAATAACAAATATCCAGTACCACGTTTTTAATATTTTTAAGTTTTCTTGGTATTCATACGGCAGTCATGCGCTCTATATATTGTATATCTGCGCATCACTCTATCAGCATGATATCAAAAGAAGTTGTCCTAATGATGGCGTTATATACGGCTTTTTACAATTGACCGTTACCAAAACACAACCGCATAGCGTTAACGATAACGCGTTCTTATCATGATAGATATAGAGCAAAAATCTAGCAGTCTGGCGCAATCAGACTAAATGTTATGAAAGTACAAACAATTATTTATATATAATCCAAATCTTGCTAATGTATCTACGACATAAAATACGAATATATCTACCGTCTATAAAGAAATTTCTAGTAATTAGTACAAAAATATGGCAAATTGCAGTTACGTAGCCGTACGGTTTGAATACATTTGGTAGTGGACTTATAGTTTGATTAGTATTAGCGAGTTGTTAATTTCTTAATAAAAACATCAATTAACTGTCAAATTATCGCTAAATACTGTCAATTCGCCATACCAGTCATGGATTTATTCAAGACAGCTCATAGTAAGTTGAATGCCATCATGGTGATGGATATTTAATTATATAACCGCCTGTTTTATCCGCCGGTCAACTTATGACTCATCTGATGTATAACATGATTGATAGAAGACCGCAGTAGTTGAGGTTGTAGAATAATAGTAAACGCAGCTGATATTTATATTGTCAGTGATAAGCGCTATGCAAATAGTCCGTATTACTGACGAGATACGCGGGTAAATACAGACAACTACAGTCCATTCTTGGTGGCCAAGCACATGAGACTTAGACAACAAATAAGTCGATGCAGAGACTTTAACTGCTTAACTTAAATAAGTAAGTTAACCAGTTAGTTTACTCCTAGCAAACAGTGCCACCTTGAGACAGTACTAGGAACATAAATATGGAAGGTTTAGTTAACTTAGTAAATGGAATTATTTGGAGCCCAGCGCTGATTTATCTCTGCTTGGGTGCCGGTCTGTTCTATTCCATTATGACGCGCTTTGTACAAGTACGTCTATTCGGTGAGATGATCAAACTCCTATTCACTGGTAAATCTAGTGCACAGGGTATCTCATCATTTCAGGCACTTGCCGTCTCACTCGCCGGTCGTGTGGGTATGGGTAACATCGCTGGGGTAGCTGCTGCTATCGGCTTCGGTGGCCCAGGTGCCGTTTTCTGGATGTGGATCGTAGCCTTCCTAGGCGCATCTACAGCCTATGTCGAATCTACTCTTGCTCAGATTTATAAAGAAAAAGATGTGGTAACTGGCGAATATCGCGGTGGCCCAGCTTATTACTTTGAACGTGCCCTTGGTCAAAAGTGGTACGGCATCCTCTTCGCAATCGCTTCTATTTTATCATGTGGTATGTTCTTACCTGGTGTACAGGCGAACGGTGTTATCAGTGCATTTGCACAGGTAATGGGCGAAGGTACGATCATGAACGTTGCAGGCCTAGAAGTTGGCTCTATGCGTTTGGTCGGCTTGGCTATCATCTTAGTGGTGCTAGGTATCATCATCTTTGGTGGTATTAAGCGTATTGCAACCTTTACTGAGTTTGCAGTACCTTTCATGGCATTAGGTTATATTGCCCTAGCGCTAATCATCATGTTCAGCAACTTCAGCTTGATTCCAGATGTATTTGGTATGATTGTTGGTGATGCATTCACTGCACAAGCAGGTTTTGGTGCTGCTATCGGTTGGGGTGTGAAACGTGGTATCTACTCTAACGAAGCTGGTCAGGGTACAGGTCCTCACGCTGCTGCTGCTGCTGAAGTTGAGCATCCATCACAGCAGGGTCTCGTTCAGGCATTCTCAGTATATGTTGATACATTACTAGTATGTTCTGCTACTGCATTCATGATCTTGTCTACTGGTATGTACAACATTCAAGGTACGCTACCAGATGGTCAGTTCATCGTACAGAACGTCGCCGCTGCTACTGAAATCAATGCTCCTGCTTTCACGCAAATGGCAATGGAATCTGTATACGGTACGTTTGGTAATGTCTTTATCGCAATCGCTGTATTCTTCTTTGCCTTTACGACAATTCTGGCTTACTACTACATCGCTGAAGTAAACGTGGCTTACTTAACACGCTTCCTTGGTCGTAGTGCGAACAGAACTGGTCTATTCCTAGTGAAAATTCTTATCATGGCGATGGTTGCTTATGGTGGTCTAAACTCAGCTGGTTATATCTGGGCAATCGGTGATATCGGTGTTGGTCTTATGGCTTGGCTTAACATTGTTGGTATTCTTGTCATCTTCATCGTGGCTCGTCCAACACTTACTATGCTTAAAGACTATGAAGCTCAGCGTAAAGCTGGCGTCACTCGCTATAGTTTTGATCCTGCTAAATTCGGTATCAAAAACGCACCGTATTGGGAAGAGCGTCATCTAGCACAGCAAAAAAGCATGAACGCTGATCCATTACGTAAAGATAAAGTGTAAGTCAATTTAATAAGATTGCTATTTAATCTTATTGAATAAACAAAAAGCCCGAGACCATGTTCTCGGGCTTTTTGTTTGGATAGTCTTCTACACCACTACAGAATAGCTTACCGAAAAAACATCAAGATTCCTATTTATAAAGCCTGGTTTAGTATCACAAAACCCCTCTTTTACCTCTCAAAGTTAACCTGTCTTTGAAATAATATATGACAGTCACCTTATTTTTTTTCATCCTCTCTTATAAATCTTACCTTAGTGTTTTATGACCTTATTTTTATTAGGTAGCCGTACCAGTATAGGTAAGCCACAGTTCCGTTATTTTTAATTCATAGACATAAAAAAACCTAGCACGATGGCTAGGCTTTCTTTAAATAACTTGTAGATTACGAATCTACGCGTTAATAGACAGCTTATTCAGGCATTAATACTGCATCGATAGTGTGGACCACACCATTGGTTGCCATGATATCTGTACCAGTGATATTTGCTGTATTACCAGTAGCATCAGTAATTACATTGTCTTCACTAATAGTAATGGTTTTACCGTTCGCTGTTTCAATCTCAGTGCCGTATGGGATATCAGCTGCTTTAACTTCCATTGCTAACACATGGTAAGGAAGGACAGTTTTTAGCAAGTCTGTATTGGCCAATAACTCTTCTTTAGTCACGCCTAGTTTTTCTAGTACTGGAGCAAACGCATCATCAGTTGGTGCAAATACAGTATGCTTAGTTTCTTCCATTAGCATAGTATCAAGACCAGCAGCCTGTAGCGCAGCGGTTAAAATAGTTAGATTTCCGTTTTCTGCTGCGATTTCAGCGATAGTTTGAGTCGCTTCCATATCCATCTCGGCCATTGGCTCTGCTTCAACAGCTTCTGTCTCAGCAACTGGCTCAACTGCCATTTCTTCAGTGGCTTCTGGTTCAGTTGGCTCTGCAACAGTTTCAGTATCGTTACACGCTGCTAGTGACATGGCTGCGGTTACAACTGCGATAGATAACAAGTTCTTCTTTAACATAGGTAATTCCTTTTTGGATAAATAATTGATTAAGGGATTTATTTAAATTAATAATTTTCGATAAATATAATAGCGACTGACAACCAATAGATGTACCAATTACTCAGTCATACTATTTAGTCCGTTATATTGATAGTTCTCAGTCTAACTGTTTAATTTTCAAATGGTATTTACTTAAGTAGCAACACTGTATCAATCACGTATATAGCATTGTTTGCTTGTATATCAGTTATTGCGATTTTTAAGAAAAATGATGTGGATTAACTACTTTTAGATGTCTGTTTTAAAATTTAAACCTAAACAGAAACTTATATAGATAAAGCTCTGAAGTCTAAAACAGCCATTGTCTGATAATGAAATCATCACAAACAATGGCTGCTTAGTCTTATAATAAATACAGTTGATATGCCTCAGCTAATACTTATTTAGGCAACAATACTCTATCGATTACATGAACGACGCCATTGTTGGTAGCGATATCAGTCTTCACGATATTCGTTGTGCGACCGTTTTCATCCATCAATTTGCCTTCTTTAGTCACCATCAACGTGTCTTTGCTAGCGGTCATTACGTTACCAGGCTTCACATCTTTGGCATACATAGCCATATCACCAGCGACTACGTGATAACCCAATACTTTGGTTAATAATGGCTTATTGGCAAATAACTGTGCTTTGGTCATACCGGTTTCTTGCAATGCTTGCATAAAGGCGGCATTGGTCGGTGCAAATACCGTATAGTGGGCGTTAGGATCAGACAACATATCGACTAGACCTGCTGCTTGTACCGCTTCTACCAATACTGAAAAATCAGGATTGCTTTGGGCAATTTGTACGACATTCATCTTAGCCATACTCTGACTGTGCATTGGTGTTTTCATATCGCCCGTCTTTGCTGGCATCATATTATTACAAGCACTTAGACCTGCGATAGAGATAGCCAATGTACCGATGGTGGCAATTTTAGTAAGTTTCATAACATTTTCCTTAATGATTTGAATTTCTTTGACGTTGGTATTGTTTCAACTATGATATTACGTCTTACAGATCATCCTGCCTGCTAATGCCATTTGCTCACCATACTATATTGCTAATACCGATACTTCTGATATCAGTTACTGCTAATAAATGAGCCTATATTTATAAGTAGGACTTACTAAGACCTTGTATTTCTGAAATTAAATTAACATGTAAGCAATCTTTATCAACCTGCCTTTGCGCAATTTTTTGTGGTATGGATGTAAATTCTGTCTGACTTCTGAGCATTCCCGTTGGCTTTCATTTGCAAAAGAAAAGCTTTATGTAAGCCCCTAGCGAAATGATATTCATTTGTGCGTATCTGCTTTATGAAATAGACTCTAATACCTTGCTTTGTTACTTAGCTCTTCTCTTATTTATCTATTACCAAAGAGGAATATGCAGTATCCCTATGTAGCAAACTTTTCATGCTAAAATAATGCAAATTTGCGGTCCTCTTCGTGAGACTCTGCACGCTACTGGTTTGTTATTCCTTCTTTTTTTAATAATTACGATATAAGCAGCACACCTATGATTCCAACGACGACCTCACCAACCGATTCTCATACCGATACCGCCTCTAGTTCCTCATCCGCTAATGACTTTATATTAACGCCGCCCGCTGTATTTCCATTTAAAGAGCAGCAGCTAACCGCTCGTTCCCGTATCACTGAGCAGATGGCATCACGCATTTTGATGTTAGACGGTGCGATGGGTACGCAGATTCAGACCTATAAACTAGAAGAAGCAGATTATCGTGGTGAGCGTTTTGCTGATATCGACCAAGATGTACGCGGCAACAACGATCTACTGGTACTGACTCAGCCGCACATGATTAAAGACATTCATCATGATCATCTGTTAGCGGGCGCTGATATCATCGAGACCAATACCTTTAACGGTACGCGTCTGTCGATGGCTGACTATGACATGCAGTATCTAGTGCCAGAACTAAATAGGACAGCGGCCAAGATTGCTCGAGAAGCGGCGGATGAATTTACCGCAAAAACGCCTGAGAAACCGCGCTTCGTTGCAGGCGTCGTGGGTCCGACTTCGCGTACGTGTTCGCTATCACCTGATGTCAATGATCCTGCGTTTCGTAATATTACCTTTGATGAGTTGGTACTCAACTACCGTGAAGCGACCTTGTGCCTGATAGAAGGCGGCGTCGATATCATTTTGATTGAGACGATCTTTGATACGCTCAATGCCAAAGCGGCGATATTTGCAATCACTGGTGTATTCGATGATATTGGCTTTGAGTTGCCAATCATGATTTCAGGTACGATTACCGACGCGTCAGGTCGCACGCTATCAGGTCAAACGGCTGAAGCGTTTTATAACTCTATCCGCCATGCCAAGCCATTATCTGTTGGCTTTAACTGTGCGCTAGGTGCTGATGCGCTGCGTCCACATATTCAGACATTGTCAAACATCGCTGATACCTTTGTCTCTGCGCATCCAAACGCTGGTCTACCCAATGAGTTTGGTGAGTATGATGAAACCGCTGAAGAAACCGCTGCTCTACTCGAAGGTTTTGCCAAAGCAGGTATCCTAAATATCGTGGGCGGCTGCTGTGGTACGACGCCTGAGCATATCCGTCAAATTGCTAAAGTCGTGGCGAATTATCCACCGCGTGTTATTCCTGAGATAGCGCCTGCCTGCCGACTATCAGGTCTAGAGCCATTTACCATCAATTCTGATAGCTTGTTCGTCAATGTTGGTGAGCGTACCAACGTCACAGGCTCCAAAAAATTCCTACGCTTGATTAAAACCGAAGCCTATACCGAAGCACTCGATGTCGCGCGTGATCAGGTCGAGGGCGGCGCGCAAATCGTCGATATCAATATGGACGAAGGCATGCTCGACTCCAAGCAAGCGATGATTCACTTCGTCAACTTGGTTTCAGGCGAACCAGATATCAGCCGTGTACCACTGATGATTGACTCGTCTAAATGGGACATTATCGAAGAAGGTCTAAAGCGTACGCAGGGTAAATCGGTCGTCAACTCTATCTCGCTAAAAGAAGGTCATGCTGAGTTCGTTGAGCGTGCCAAATTATGTATGCGTTATGGTGCTGCGATTATCGTTATGGCATTCGATGAAGACGGACAGGCTGACACTTACGAGCGCAAGATTGAGATATCTAAGCGCAGCTATGACGTACTGGTCAACGAAGTGGGCTTCCCTAGCGAGGACATTATCTTTGACCCAAATATCTTTGCCGTTGCCACGGGTATCACCGAACATAATAACTACGGTGCTGACTTTATCAATGCCACACGTTGGATTACGGAGAACCTGCCAAATGCGATGGTCTCAGGCGGCGTATCCAACGTATCGTTTAGTTTCCGTGGTAACCCAATCCGTGAAGCGATCAACTCCGTATTCTTATACCACGCGATCAAAAACGGCCTGACCATGGGTATCGTCAACCCAGCCATGCTTGAGCTGTACGATGATATTCCAAAAGAAGCCCGTGACGCTATCGAAGACGTCATGCTCAATCGCAATCAAGGTGAAACTGGTCAAGATGCCACTGAACGTCTAATGACCGTCGCTGAAAACTACCAAGATGGCGGCAAGAAAAAAGACAGTACTGTCGATATGAGCTGGCGCGAAGGCACGGTAGAAGAACGCATCGCCCACGCACTGGTCAAAGGCGTGACGACCTTTATCGAAGCGGATACCAAAGAAGCATGGGAGAAGTACCCTAAACCGCTAGAAGTCATCGAAGGGCCGCTCATGGACGGTATGAATATTGTCGGAGACCTATTCGGTGCTGGTAAAATGTTCCTACCGCAAGTCGTAAAATCTGCCCGCGTGATGAAGCAATCCGTCGCGTGGCTAAACCCGTATATCGAAGCGGAAAAGGTCGAAGGCGAGGTCAAAGGTAAAATCCTAATGGCAACTGTCAAAGGCGACGTGCATGATATCGGCAAAAACATCGTCGGCGTGGTGCTTGGCTGTAATGGCTATGATATCGTCGATTTGGGCGTCATGGTGCCATGTGAAAAAATCCTCGATACTGCCATCGCAGAAAAAGTCGATATCATCGGTCTGTCTGGTCTGATTACCCCAAGTCTCGATGAGATGGTCTATGTCGCCAAGCAAATGCAAGAGCGCGGCATGACACTACCATTAATGATCGGCGGTGCAACGACGTCGAAAGCGCATACTGCTGTCAAGGTCGAGCCGCAATATCAAAACGACGGCGTCATCTATGTATCGGACGCTTCGCGCTCAGTCGGCGTGGTGACCAAATTGCTATCAAAAGAGCATCGTCAAGCACTCATCGATGAGACACGTGAAGAATATGTTAAAGTGCGTGAGCGTCTGGCTAAGCGTCAACCAAAAGCCGCCAAAGTCACCTATGCCGAATCGGTCAAGATTGGTTTTCAGTATGATTGGGAAACCTATGTGCCACCAGTGCCAAATAAGCTAGGACAAGTGATATTGGATGACTATCCAATCGCGAATCTGCTACCTTATATTGACTGGACACCATTCTTTATCTCTTGGGGTCTGACCGGTAAATACCCGAAAATATTGCAAGATGATGTGGTTGGTGAAGCGGCTCGCGATCTATTTGAAAATGCAGAAGAGCTACTACACAAAATGATTGATGAAAAATCAATCGTAGCGAAAGGTGTGTTTAAACTGATGCCAGCGCGCCGTACTGGCGCAGATACCGTCACTGTATATGATAATGACCCACAAAATGGTGGCAGCCCAGCGTATCAGTTTGAGCACTTACGTCAGCAAAGCGACAAGGCAAGCGGCAAGCCTAACTTTAGCTTGGCAGACTTTATCTCACCATCAGACACCCACACTGATCACTTGGGCGGCTTTACTGTTTCTATCGTCGGTACAGAAGCACTGGCTGAGCAATACAAAGCAGCAGGCGATGACTATAATGCCATTATGGTACAGGCGCTGTCTGACCGCTTAGCTGAAGCATTTGCCGAACATTTACATGAGCTAATACGTAAAGAGTACTGGGGCTACCAACCAACCGAATCACTTACCAATGATGAGATGATTAAAGAAAAATACGTCGGTATCCGCCCTGCACCTGGCTACCCTGCTTGCCCTGAGCATACGGAAAAAGGTAAATTGTTTGACTGGCTCGGTACGGTAGATGCAATTGGTACAACGCTAACCGAAAGCTATGCGATGTGGCCTGCGTCATCGGTCAGCGGATTCTATTACTCGCATCCTGACAGTGAATACTTCAACGTCGGAAAAATCAGTCGTGATCAGTTAGAGAGTTATGCTGAGCGTAAAGGCTGGGATATGAAAACAGCTGAGAAGTGGTTAAATCCAAATTTATAGTCGATTGGCTAATAAAGTTATAGAAACCTGATAGTTATTTTTTGGCTTACTTATTTAATATGGGTAAGCCATTTTTTATGGCGCATCCTTTATTTGTTATCAGCAAACTTATCGCTACGTTCATAGCAAAATACTTTTATCATTTACTGACAAGAACCATGCTAGATTATTGTCTACTTTATTATTTTGAGACAGGCTATGAATCAGATTGCATTACTTTCTAGTTGGATTGGCAAAACTTTTGCAATTTGGGCATTGGTCAGTGCTGTTTTGGGATTTATTTTTCCTGAATTTTTTGCCTCGTTGGCTTTTTTAATCGTTCCCATACTTGGCATCATTATGTTTGGGATGGGCATGACACTCAAAACGGAAGATTTCCTAGAAATTGTCAAACGACCAAAGCCTGTACTGGTAGGGCTATTAGCACAGTTCACGCTCATGCCTTTGATCGCTTACCTATTAACGGTCATCTTCAACCTTGATCCTTTAATCGCAGTCGGTGTTATCTTGGTAGGTTGTTGCCCGGGTGGTACTTCTAGTAATGTGATTACGTTCTTAGCCAAAGGTGATGTGGCATTGAGTGTGGCGATTACCTCTATCTCTACCCTGCTTGCGCCTTTTCTGACCCCGATTCTATTAAATGTGTTTGCTGGTCAGCTGATCGACATCGACCTAGCCAGTATGATGATGACCATTACGAAAATCGTTATCTTGCCCATATTACTGGGTGTTATCTTTCATAAGTTTCTGGGTAAAAAGATCGAGTTCGTCACCGAGGTATTACCGATGGTGTCGGTATTGGGTATCTCTATTATTATAGCGGCAGTGGTGGCAGTATCTAAAGCGACTATCTTAGACAGTGGTGCAATCGTCTTTATCGTGGTTGCCTTACATAATATGATGGGTTATACCTTAGGATATGTAATCGCTCGTTTGTCCGGCTTTACGGAGAAACAACGTCGCGCGATTATGATAGAAGTGGGTATGCAAAACTCTGGTCTGGGTGCTGCCCTTGCGGCAACGTATTTCAACCCTGTCGCAGCCTTACCTAGTGCGATATTTAGTGTGTGGCATAACTTTAGTGGTGCGCTGGTTGCGAATATTTTTGCTAAAAGAGATGCTAAGTAAGTAGTGGTTTTATTGCTTGTGCGTTGGTTGTGGGTGCTTTGGGGTTGGAGTATAAAAACTGCTAAGGAGTGGTTGAATTATAATTTTTGGGATAATTTCTATCAGTTTAGTAAAAAGGGATTTCCATCTCTAGAAATCCCCTTTTTAAAATTTATTTACATTCAATGACTATGCTAAACCATATTTTCTTTGTCGGTTAATAAATGCAGGTATAGTCCCTTCTAATACATCAATAACATATGCTTTAGTTTTTGGATTTTCGATAGAACCAGAGGTGTAAGATATTTTATTACCTTCATTACGCTCGAAATTAGCATAAATTATTTGTTCTGCATCACATACAACAGCTAAATTAGGATTATGAGTAACCATAATTACTTGCCGTTTGTTACGCGCTTCTTTTATGATTGGAACGAGAACATTGTATATTGTCTGATTATCTAAATTCTCTTCTGGTTGATCAATAAGCAATGGGTTATCAGACTTATCTAGTAATAAGAATAAAATAAGTAGTAGTTCACCTCTTTGACCAGGAGACAGAACCTTCAAATCAGTTCCCATATATTGTATTTTATTTTTAACTTCTAAATAATCTAGTGAGTATAAATAGTCGTATAATTGTTCAAGCTCAATACTTTCCTTTAGTATGCCTTGAAGAAGAATATCCTGTTCACCATTAATATTTTCTAATTTTTCTAGGAAATTAATAGGAAATTCAGAGTAGTTATTATTTGATTCTAATAAACAATTCTCAATAGTTTCATCGATCTTGTTTATATTCAAGAAGCCATGTCTCATATGTATGTATCTAGAAACTTCACTTTTAAAATTCTTACGATTAAAATAAACCTCAGCCTGTAAGTTAAGGTTTATTTCAATACCTTTATCTCTAATGCTTTGAATTTCTTCTGCAACGCCTTCAAATATGAATTGCCTCTTATCAACTTTTTCCTTAATTTTATCTGAAATTTTACTAATTAAACCTAACCTTTGTTCAGTAAGCCTCTGCGCCTCTATTTGAAATTTTTCTAAATCAGCAATATTTACAGTTAACATTGCTGCTACATCACAAGTCTTTCGAACTATTTCTTTCAGTTCATGTATACGCTTTCTTTTAATGCTTACTTCATCATTTTCACCATTTAAAATGGTCAATTTCTCTTCATATGTTCTGTTTTTTAATTCCCAATCTTCGTTAGCATCAACAAGTCTGTCTCTCAGTTCTTGAGTTTGCTTGTTGAAAATTAAAACAACTTTTTTTACTTCTGAAGAATCAATATTGAAACTAACAACCTTGTCGAAATCATATTCTATCTTTTTTAAGTAATTTTCATCAAAGTCTTCTACTTGACGCTCGAAATTATTAGCCATCCTTTCTAGCTCTTTGAGAGATTCTTCCAATAAACTTATCTCATTCGACTTCTTTATATACTTTGCATCAATAGTACTTTTATATTTTAGAGAATCAATCATCGCTGTATGGGAGTCTTGCACTTCCTGATAGTGTTTACTATCTAACACGTCTGTAACTTGACTTTCTAATATAGCTAATTCCTTCTGACAACTTTCTAAATACTTTTGATTAATCCTATGTCTCTCTTCAATCTTACTTCTCTCTTCATAAGCAATCTTATTTAAATAGCCAACAATATCTTTGTTAAATATTTTTATCTTACTAATATCTTCCTGTATTGATTTATTTGTTATCAACTCTAGTTGATCTATATATTCGCCATAATTATTTGTATTAAATGAATCAGACTTCAATAGATAACTATAGATTATTTCATTGATCTTTCCTTGGAACTTGCTGTCATTTAAGCTATTACATAGGTCTTCAAAATACCTTTGAGGAATGTAAGTTACTTTGTCAGAAAAATTATTATTATGTCTTTCTAGGTTGGATTTCAGTCTATCAATATCATTGTGGAAGCCAACTTCGATATTAAAATTTCTTCCTATATTTAAGCCGTTAAACTTATCAACGAAGTTTTCATACTCATACTTAACTTTGTCTTGAAATACATGTGATATAACATCGATAAAAGCACTTTTACCACTACCCTTATTTCCAATAATAGCTACTAAATCGAAGTTAAGATTTTGTTCAACACTGTCGAACCATTGATACGTACTATCTACGTTTACCTTATTAATAGATAAACTACTTATATACTTTTCTGGATTACTTTCTAGTAATTTAATTTTCATAGGTTTATCACCTATAAAGGAACGATTAGCAGGCTCTCTAATAGCCTGTAGTAAACCCGAAAAAGTAATATCAGCTTTAATCCATGTTCTTTTTCCCTGAGGAAAACACGCATATTCAGAAAATTTGTGTGCGTCGCTACCTGAAACAGGTAAGCTTGGGTTCCCACCTATACTGCTTTTGAAGCTATCAAAGTAAGGTGCATTTTTTTCAGTTTTTACCAATTTGAAAGTATTTATAAAATTATCATTTCTAGTCTCAAACACTTTAGGATATTTCATCATCTTTCTAAGGAAAGAGTTATGCTCTATCCAATCAACGCTACTCAAACCGTTATAAGCATCCCATGGCATAAAAGCCACAACCTTATCTCCGAATTTATTCGCTATTTCTAAGTAAGAACTTTCAGATATCTTAGCTGTTTTAAGTCCTATTTCTAACGCTTTATCATAGTTATCTTGAAGTTCAGCCGCTGTTAAATTAATTTCAATTTGCTTTATTCTATCTTCATTCAATGACCTAGCATAAGCTACCAAATTATTTTTTGAAAGGTCGTCATTTCTATCAAGTCCATCAATTTTCAGAGATTTTAAGGCACTATCTAACTCATCTGGTGTACATTTATCTGTAAATATCAAATGAGCATTCATTCTGAAAGAAACAGGAGCTGCAACTCTAAGCTCGATACCAGGGAAAACAACCTTATTCAATTTTGGTGAATTAGGCATCCTTACTCTATTCTGAAGTGCAAACCACCCATCGAACGTAAAATAGTCCATTAGAACAAATACTTCTGCATCAGCTCTATTGAGGGCATCAATCATTTCATCAATAATTTCAATATCATCTTGAGATTGTAAATTAGGATTAGTTAGCTTTCTACCTTTCCATTCGTAAGATGCAGGCGTATGTATATGAAAATCCCATACTCTCCATTCCGAACCTCTTGCAAATTCATTTTCCATAAATCACTCTGACATTAAGGTTTTTATCGATAAATTTTCTAGCTACATCAAGTTTTTATCTCACTAGACTACATAGTCTATTTCAGCTTACCCCGCCGACACCGCTCCGAACAGTAAATCACCTGCTCCCAATCTTTCTCCCACTTTTTGCGCCACGTAAACGGACGCTGGCAGACAGGGCAGGTTTTTTGCGGTAAGTTTACTTTTTTATGTGCCATTGTTTGCTCCCATCTACTTTTGACTATTCGTGTTGTGGTTCAATCTTACTTCTGATGCTCGACGCCCTCATACTTCTTAATTCGGCGACACTGGTCTGAGCAATACACCATGCTCTCCCAGTTTTTATCGAGCTTCTTCGTCCAACTAAACTCACGCTCGCAGACGGGACAGAGTTTTTTTCGAACGTTTTTCTTTTTGTGCGCCATACATTTCTCATTGGTTTGTTTACGACATCGGTCGCGTGTCACTATAGCCTACTACGTATCATTGCTATTAGTTACAGTTACTAGTCATAATCGTCAAATATTTTATTTAGGCGATTGAGACTGTTGACGATCAGCTTACCAGATTGATCAGTACTGCTATCAATCGCTAGCTTCTCATCCATGCGCATCGTCAGTGGTGCCAGCGCTTGCTTGAGCGCATTGGCCATCAGTGTGGTCTGCTCATGGATATCAGGCGCATCGCTACCTGCGGCTTTACTGTCATCATTCTTAATCAGGCTTTCGGCTAAGCTACGAGACAAGCTATCCGCCATTTTTTGCGCCAGTTGTTCAACAGCGTTGACCAGCTGCACCATCAGTGCTTTTTGTATGTCTTGGTTTTGCTTGAGATACTCTCCTTCTGCCTTTCCAGCATTGTGATCGTGCTTATATATTTGCAGCAATTGGCTGACGCTTTTTTCAAAGCCGTTATCGATACTGTCGCTGACGACTTTGGCATTGTTAATGACGCTATCGGCAAGTATTTTTTGTGCTTCTAATTGGGCGTTTAGCTGGGCATCGAGTTGCGCTTGTTGTCCTGCTTCTCGTAAGCGAGCGATTTGCTCTGGATCATTTTTCGTTAAGTATGTCTCAAACTGGCTACTGATGGTATTGAAGCCACTGGCCAAATCGACCAACTGTGCGACGATACGCGCGCCCGTATCGCCATCTTCACCGCCCATGGCTTTGTTACGTAAAAAGTCGGCTTTGATTTGCGCCCAACGCTCTGTTTCTGCTTCGGTCAACACACCACGCATCTCGCCAAGCTTGAGCAAGTTGCTCTCTGCGCCTTGGGTCAATAGCTGCGACTCGCCCAGATAATGATCATCTATCAGCTGGTTCAGCTCTTCTTCATTCATGACTGCCGTTAGCTTTTCAGTCATCTTATTCATATTACGATAACTGCCCTGTAGCTTAAATATCGGCTCAACGCGGTATTTATCATCTTGCGAGGCGGAGGCAATATAGGCTTGGTTGACATCCAAAATGACTTCTTGCACCCTAAACATATGGCGCAAGATAGCGACAATCTCGTTAATTTCTGAAGTGCTATACGGATACGTCAGATCGCTGCTTTGTGCTTGGGCAAGATTCGCATTGTCCATTTTCGCCATTTTAATCAAACGATGGACATCGCTTAAGTCACGGTTGGCCATTGGTGCGAGGACGGTATTAGAGGTCAGCGAGTTTTCGATATAACTGAGTGCAAATACCTCTTCCATGCCGCTCATGATATCGCCTAAGTTATAGATATCGGCACGGTTGGCGAGCATGTCTGGCACTTTAAATGCCTCACCACTTTCAGTATATGGGTTACCTGCCATGACCACGCAGAACTTTTTGCCACGCATGTCATAAGTCTTGGTTTTGCCTTGCCAGACACCATCGATACGGCGTGTGCCATCACCCAATGAGATAAACTTCTGCAAAAACTCCGCATGCGTATGCTGAATATCATCGAGATAAAGCATGACGTTATTGCCCATCTCAAAGGCCAAGTTGATTTTATTCAGCTCTTCTTTCGCAGTGGCATTGGGTGCTTTTTCGGGATCTAAAGAGGTGACGTCATGACCGAGTGACGGACAGTTAATCTTCATAAAGATAAGGCCAAGACGATTTGCCACATACTCCATCAAGGTGGTTTTACCATACCCTGGTGGCGATATCATCATGAGGATACCCATCAAATCGGTACGCTTATCCTCGCCGACCGTGCCCATCTGTTTGGCAAGGTTGTCACCGATGAGTGGCAGGTAGCTCTCGTTAATCAGACGGTTACGCACGAATGAAGACAGTGGACGCGGCATAAATTCGTCCAGTCGCAACGTCTCTTTTGAGTCATGCAATATCTCTGAGCGCATGGCCAGATAACGTCTGTAGGCAGGGATAACTTGGGTATCATGATAATGCAAACGATTTAAAAAATCATCGACGGCAAAGGTTAAGGTCTGCTGATGAATACGTATATGCTCACCCAGCAGGTTATTGACTTGTATCTCAAGCGATACCTTACCCGTGTTACGTTCAAAACTTTGCACTTGATTAAGCGGATTATTAATACTGGTCAATGATGTAGTCGATGACGTAGCCGACGAGGTGATTGAGGAAAATGACAAGGCCGATGGTGTGCCACTTGCTCCTGTACTGTTTAAACCTTGATTGCCCAATCCTTTAGCACTTAGCCCTTTATTAAAAGCCCCTTTATCAAAGCTAGCACCTGAATCAATGAGTCGTTGCACCAAAGCTTCACGCTGGGCATCATTTAATTGGGTAAGCAAGACGGCAATGGCTTCCGGCACATAATGACGGCCACTCTCTAATTGCTGCTTGCGTAGCGCGTTTTGTGTTTCAATCTCGGCAAGCTGCTCTTCACTGAGTGTCTCGCCTGCCTCATCCGTGCCATCAGCTGTTGCGTTAGCCGACTCAGTAACACCATAAGTCTTATCAAGTAGTGCATGAAACCATGTTGCCAATAGCTCATAGGCTGATTTGGGTTGGAAGCCAAGCTTGCCGATTGAAGACTGTAGTTGATCAAAACTGGCCGTCGCTTGCGTGCTACCTGAGGCACTATTCAACGTTTGGCTTAACTGCTCACACAACTGTTGTGCTTGTTGGCTGGTTTGCCATTTTATTGTGCTATGCGCGCCTGCACTTGATTCCGCCGACTGCCCCATGACGCTCACCAAGTATTCACAGGCAAGCTGAACGTAGCTTGATTTGAAAATATGGGCACCGTTATCAACGCTACCATCTTTATCAGCGCTAAGACTGTCATCATTATGAGCCATAACAAAATGACGCATCACTTGGCTCATGTCCTCGACCAATAGAGACTTCGCAGTATCGCTGCCCAATGCACGGCGCAGTTGCTCGGCGGTCGCGGCTCTATCTGTCCAGTTATTTGCGCGTGTCAGCACTGATTCATTTAACCAAGCGTCATAACCAAATTGACGTAAACTGTCTAAACCAAGCGCTTGCACGATATTTAGCTGCCAATAAAACAACTGAGCCAGGGCACGTACTTGCGGGGTATAAATCAGTAGCCCTGCCTCACGCAATGTCGGTAGTATTTGCATCAATAATAGCGTGGCATCATGGTCATGAATGCCTTTGTCATAGCCAAGCTGATAGCGAGGGGTGGCGTAAGCTTTGACCAGTTTGGACAATGGGCTGTCATTATCAATATCACCATTAACATCTAGGGTAATGATAGTCGCATCGTATGCTTGATATAGACGGGCTTCGGTCAAGCCATCTTGGCTGTTTTTGGCACTTTCGATAATGCTATACGCCAAATACTCCGCGCGATACACCTTGTCAGACTCGGAGGCGATATTCATGTCCCAGTACGGACGCAAGGCGTTTAGCTCAGCATTATTAAGCACTTCATAATAGTCGGTACCCGTTAGATGCAAGTTCAACACACGCTTGCCATCTGACTGTTGACGACTCAATAATGTCAAATCAAGCGGCTGAGTATTAACCGAAAAACGGTGCTTGCCCAGTTTAATGATTTGGCCACCATCTTCAAACAAGTCCGACTTGTCTTTTAGACTCTTATAACTCTCGATTTGAATGGCTTTTAGACGGGCGTCGATGTCATCGGCTTTAACACTAAAGCCCATCGCTTGCAGCTCTTTTGCGATGTTGCGGACTTTTTGCACCAGACCATCAGCCGCAAAATATGTATTCAGCGCTTCCTCTTCTGTAAAGCCTGTGACACCTGTGCTTTGCGTGCGTTTTTTAATACTCTCAAGCATCCGCAGCGCACCATCACCTAAGTTTTGCGCTTTACGGTTGCGAGCATCAAGCAGTTGCTGCTTATGGTTTTCAAAGGTCTCGTAAATCTCTTCACGCTTGCTAATAATATCGGCTAAAAACTGATCACCACTGTTGGTCTCTGGATCAGCGAATTGACTCTCTAACTCTTCTAGCTGTACCAGTAATTTTGCCATTTGCTCGTCTGATTTCTCAGGCGTATTGGCAATGGATAAAGCGTTGGCAATGGACTGACCAAACAGCTTAAACTGAGCACCAAATTGCGCAATGGCCTCAGCAGAGCCTAGATTTTTGCGTTTGTGATTAAGCTTTGCTTTGCTCTGATTTAGGCTAGCATAAATGGTCGATATGTCATCGATGATTTGCGTACGTACCGTGGCATCGGCAACATCTAATGTACCTAACAGCTCGGTTAATAAATCTAACCCTTGCGCTGTTTCATCAATTTTTTCCAGTACGGGTTTTAGCTCAGCATTGGTTTCAGCGGTATTCAAGCGCTCACTGACATCGACCAATATGCCTTCGTAGCTTGATAGCGCCTCTTCACCACTTAAAAACAGCACCGTTTTTTCAGCCAGCTCGCTCTCTGCTTCCTCTAATTGCTTTTGCAATGCTTGTAATTTATCGGCATCTAGATAACGCAAATCCTCCAAGCTGACCAAACGGCCTTTTTGGCGTCTTAACGCTGACAACTGATCGACATAATCGCTGGCAGACTCAAAAGTAGTGACGCGTATCTGCCGCAAAATCTCACTTTGCTGCGTGTCAGCATCGCTCAAAGCTGTTTGGGTTTGTTTCTGGATGCTTTGTACTTTGGCGAACTCATCGATGACAAGCTCAGCCGTTGCCGTCACTTCTTTAATACTGCTGGCGACTTCGCTCAGCTCAGGTTCAGACAACCAGTAATAGCTGTCAAAGAGTCGGCTGGTATTATTGGTCAGCTCTTCATAGAGCTTCTGTGACACGCTTTGATTATCAATCAGGCGAGTAATGCTATAAAGATCTGAGATACCACGTACCAGTTCTTTATTGCCGATTTTTCCATAAAAACTCGTGCTCTCTGGCAGCTCACTCACATACTCATGTGAGGCATAAGGCGTATGCCATATTTGCATCGGGTGAATACGAGACGGCTCACTTTGATCGCTAAACAGCACCAAACGGCCATTCTCAGCCAAAGCCATGCCGTTGCAATAGATAGGATTTGCCAATTGCTTTTTAATCAAATTATAAGGAAACAACCCCGTGACGCCCAAGTCTCTGTCATAAAATAAAAATAGAACATCTTCACCATTTGGCGATATGATTTTGCGTTTGAATTTTAAGTCTTTGGCGTCCACATTATTGGCATCAAACAGCTTATATTCGCCCGTTTGCAGATAGTAGCCACCCGGAAATATGATGCCGTGGTCTTCTGGTAGCTGCACACACGATTGTCCAATCGCATCCAAACGTAATACCGCTTCGGTCAAGGTGTTATAGACGAAATAGCGATAACTATCCTCGCGATACGGTAATATCTTAAGCAGTATTAAACTGCCAACTTTGGCATAAGCAATCTCGGCATCGGTCAACGACTGAGTACGATCTTCGACAGGCTCACTATAGATACCCTGCCCTGACTGCGTATTATCCTCAATCTTGATGGTCAGATCTCCACCGACCGTCTCTACAAATATCGTATCCAAGATATTCATATGCGGATATTTGCCGTTGATCATCTGATCGCGTGTGGTTTCTATCCAGTCAAAATCATAGGCAGGCGGCAGTTCAATGTCACGCTCGCCTCGATTATCCACATAAGCGACTTGCGCCGACTCTGGCGTACCTTGGCTAAAATCTAACGCAAAACGGAACACCCGAATATCAGTGATGCGCTCACCAATCTGAAACGCCAACAGCAATTTGCTGTCTTTCACCGTTATTTGAATCAAGCGCGTTTGCTTGTAATATCGATACAACTCATTGAAGTCTTGGACAAAGGCATCTTGGCCCAAAAAAGTGCCTGTTAAATCGACCTCTTCAAGTTGGTACTCTTCTTCACTCTCGACTGGCTCAATCAAACGATATAGCGACAATACATCCTTAACATTGCTCGCACGTTTGAGCCCCATGAAAACGTTGTAGCCAAACAGTAGATATTCGCCTACTTGCACCATATCCTGCGCCACACAGTTATGTTCGGTACGGATACGCGTACGGGCAATTACCTGCATTTGAGTACTGCCGAACTCTTCAAGGCGTGCAGTATTTAGCGTGGCCGTCTGTTGCTCTAAACGAGCACCTTGTTCTGTCAAACGTTTTTTGATGAGCTCATAAGCATTGCCCGAGGCAACTGCCTGATCAGTTTGGCTTGCTTGACTAGCATTAGGGTTGTCATTGCTATCTGGAGTAGTTAGGTTTTGCGTGTCCGCCATCGTTGCTCGTCCGTTTCTGTTTTTACATAATATAGTCAATCCTTTATAAAAGAGCTACAGCGTTAACCTCGCTTGAAGTATCACATATACATCTGCACTCGGTTGCCTTGTATCTCTTTTAAACTGAATCCACTATAAGAGAATTTTGGGCAATAAAGAATCATTGAAAGTAAAGAAGCACTTGGCTAATCTAAAAAAACGAGTGGTCACGGCTGATTTTTTAGATTAGCCAACTCATCATGATTCGTCATTCTGAATCACCCTGAGTTAGCCAAAAAAAACTGCCGCCTAAACGACAGATAATTTACTGATATTAATGTTGCTTACTAATGCTAGATATATAAATATCAGTCAATTCGACCTGATATAGAATTAAACCGTTTTATCATCATTTTTTTGGTTTGATTTCATGGCTTGACTGGCCATTACGCCATTGATAATACCGCTCAACGTATCTGACTTACCGGCTAGGCCATCGATGGCTTTACCGATAGACAGTGACTTGGCAAAGTTATCAAAGAAATGCGCTTCGCCGCCAACAATATCGATTTTGGCTTTTTGTAGTGCCACTGCCAATACTTCAGCATTTTCTTTGGCAATCTCTTTACCTGCGTCGATCGATGCCAGTGCTTCTTGCAAGGCTGTCTCAAGACTCATGCGGAACTCTTCGTGCTCACGTGCTTCTTTATTCATGCTACCCATTGCATTGAATTTCTCGACCAAACCATCTGCTTCGGCTTGGAAATGTGCACGAGTGACTTCGGCTTTTGCCAGTCCAACTTCGCGTTCTGCTTTGGCATTAGACTCACCGCGAGCCGCGGTAACCTCAGCATCTGCCATACCTTTTTCACGCTCTGACTGCGCTTCAGCTTGTCCAGTCGCTTTAATAATATTGGCTCTAGCAATGCCTTCTTTTTCCATAGAGACCGACTTAGCTTCTTGGATAGCAGCTTCAGCAAAGCCATGTGCAGACTCTTCGGCTTTAATACCTTCAGCCATTCTGATTTTGGCTTCTGATTCTTTGGCAGAGGCTTCAAGGTTAGCCGTAGCAAGCGTAGTGATTTCAACGGCTTTATGCTTGGCTGACAGCTCTTCGGCTTCGGCTTTTTTCACCTGACGTACTTTGATTTCTTCCGCATCGGCTTCTGCTGCTAGCACGCGTGTCTGCTTAGAACGCTGCGCTTCACTAACTTCGCGAACTTCTTTGATACGCTCTTCTTCTTGCGCCACTGTTTTGTCGACCGCAATACGCTCGCGGATGACATTAGCGATTTCTTTTTTCTCAAGTTCAATCGCACGTTCAGCCTCGATGCGTTGCAAGTCAACTTCACGCTCACGAGAGACGATTTCTAAGTCACGGGCACGCGTAACCTTCTCTTTTTCGATGACAACTGCACGCAGACGATTTTGACCTGCTACTTCAATTTCACGTTGCTGATTCTCTCGCTGAATCGCTAAGTCCTGCTCAACCATTATGACGGCCGTTTCTGACTTCTTACGCTCTTCTTCTTCAATCTTACGAGTTTCAGCCGTTTCACGGGCAATCACTGACGATATTTCACGCTTTTGCTTGGCTTCAGCATCGGCTTGTTGACGCTCAAGCTCTAGCATCGCCTCTCTGGTTTCAACGTTCTTTTTCTTAACCGCTAGCTCTTCATCACGCTCAAGCTCATTGGTAATAACGTTTTGAAAAGCCGTTAGCTGAGTAATCTTTTTGATACCTTCAGCATCTAGAATATTACTTGAATCCAACGATACTTTCGGTGTTTGCTCTAGATAATCGATTGCGACATCTTCTAAGACATAGCCGTTTAGATCGTTACCGATTTCTTGAACGATACTGTCACGAAACTCGCTGCGGTTTTCAAACAATTTAACGAAATCTATTTGCTTACCAACTGTTTTTAGCGCCTCTGAAAACTTGGCATTAAACAGCTCATTAACAGCGACTTTATCTGAAGCTCTCTCAACCCCAACCGATTTGGCGACTTTTAGCACATCTTCTTCGGTTTCATTGACACGTAGATAAAATGCGACTGTGATATCAGCACGCATGTTATCGGCGCAAATCAGTCCTTCTTTACCGCGTCTATCCACTTCTAACGTGATGAGCGATATTCTCATCAGCTCTTTTTTATTAATAACTGGCCAAACAAAGCCACCATCAAAACGTACGGCTATTTTGCTCACACCGTTGATAATTAGTGCTTTGCCCTGCTCAACCTTGAAGTAAAAGGCTTTGAGCATCAACAGTGCTGCCATAATGAAAACAAACGCCAGCACCACAACCACGCCGACGATAATGAGTATGTCCATGTTTATTCCTTTAATTGAAACATTCTATAGTCAGTTCTATATCCATCAGATGTTCGATCCGGTTTGCTCAACTCCTCTATGTAGCAGTTTCACTTGCCTTTCTCATATCTAAACTAGTTGAACCGACCATAACTAAATTTAAAACCGTTCGTATGATGTAAAAATAGAGGTTTTTTAGCTCAATGGCTGTTTATTGTTTATCAGGGTTTATCTTATTTTCGAGTTTACTCTATGCTAAAAGCGATGATAGAAAGTCGTATCAAATAAACGATTTATAATTATTTATCTTCAACACGAGCGACTTGATAGGTATTTGTTTCTTCTAAATACGCGATCAACATCACTCTATCGCCCTTTTTCAGTAAGCTAGTACTGTTGTCTGAACGAACCTTGAGTATCAAACCTGCACCGCCATCATTCAATTCTGCCTCACCGTGCTTGTCCGTCACACTAAGTGTGCGCACAATCGCGATTTTGCCTACATTATTAGCAGAATTACGTTTGGGAATTCTGGCAATGTTTTTGCGGATGGGTGAAATGATCATGCCTGTTAGCCACATAGAAACGACCAATACGAATATTAGTGCCCCTGTGCCAAATACGTAATACAGAACACCAGAGTCAAAATTTTGATGTAAGAAACTGGTATACAAATAGCTCAATAACCAACCGATTAAACTAACTAAGCTCAATATAATGACTAGAGGCACACCGTAGAGACCAAACTTCAGCATGAGGCCTGTAAAAAAACCGGTCGATGATAAATCAGAGACAGCAGCATCACTACCTGTCTCTACAGCATCCACGCTGTCCATATCTGCCATGCCGAGTAAAGATACTACCCAATATAGAGTAACGAACATCACAAGACCGGTGAAAACAATCGTTGGATATAAACTTATTTTGGTGATGAACACGAAAAAAGCCTCTTGCATTACGCGGGTTCTCCCTTTGTGAACCTAATCTTCTATTTGTAATAACCTACTACAAAAGCTAAGGCTCTTCACTTAATATTTATAAATTTATGTTGTTTTACAAATAAGTTTATATACATCTCACGGTATAAGACATACTTCTCTAACGACCCCATATCGGTGAGCGTACGACTCCACCATTTTGACCGCTAATGGCATAGCTGATATTACCTGACAGCGAATGGATAACTAGACTACCACCATTTTGGCTTGCTACTTGCCCGCCCACATTCAAACGGCGAGTTGGATAGACGGCATAATTGCCAGAGGGAGATAGACGTGCGGGTTCATCAAGCCCTGTTTCTGCCAAGTTGACCACTTGCCCAGTCATCAAGGTCATGACAGCCGCCTTGCGACCATTTAGATAAGCCATACGCTGACCATCTAAGCTAAGCTGAGGACTGGCCACATACCCATTTGTTGATACAGTTGTCGCATTGCCCGTAGCGAAGTCATAACGATAAATTCGCGGTCGTCCAGCACGGACTTTATCACTGGTATAGACAAAGCTCTTGCCATCCGCAGCATAACTTGGCTGTACCTCTGTACTCGACAGAGTCGTTAACTGCTGGGTATTGCCATCACTCAGATGCATCTTATAGATATCAGCATTACCACCGACAGTAGAGCTATAGAGCAAATCTTGACCATCGGGTGAAAATGACGCTGACATATTGCTGCCTTCAGCATTCACCACTAGATTACGCGTATTGCTACTACGATCATAAATATAAATTTTGGGATGCTCACGCGGGGCTTGTTTGCTATAGGCAAGCAGTTGTCCGTCTGCCGACCATGCTGGCGCATAGATATAGCCATTAAGCTGATCGATGAGCTGACGATCGCTACCGTCAGGACGAATGCTATAGAGGGTCGATACTTTTGCCGTACCTGCGCCCTGCTCTTCTACATAGGCAATGTATCCTCGGCGATCAATCGCTGGCATACGTGCAGTCAGCGGATTGGTCTCGACTGTACTGGTTGGCTTTTTTACTGAAGTATTAGGTAATATCTGACAGCCAGTGAGGACGGTAACTATAGCTATCGTAGTAATGACTTTTATGGTTTCAAACATAGCGCGGTATCCAATAGATCCTAATGATAAAAGTATTGTGAATAATTAAAAAACTATCGTCACTGTTGCCGACTCAAAGCCATAGCTAGTATCTCACGATATCAAAGGTATTATAGGGTTATTGCTCTAGTGTAGTCTAAACTGAGTCAAACTTTGGATAAAAAAATGCCCCACTTAATAGCGAGGCATTTTGCGTTTCAAGAAGAGTAGCTTTAAATGAGCAACTTTAATTGCTTAAGTTCACGAACCAGTCAAACTGTTTACTCAATCATTAAGTTACTTCGCAACGGCTTTAAAATAAGCAACTTGATCATTATTTTTAATGGTCAAGATCGGCACATTGTTGGCATTTTTACTAAGGCTATACTTACCTTGTACAGTGGCTAGTGTGGCAGTATCAAAGCTGGCTTGCGGTTCAGGACATGCCATCATAGTACTGATGCCGTTTTTAATCTCTATCTCACCGTTTGCAACACTATATCCAGCGCCCATGTTATTACAGGTATTCATAAATGCCACGTAATCTCTACCGTTATCATTCATAAAATTTAAAGTTAATGGCTTGGCTGGGTCAAAAAATAGCTGCGTTACTTTATCACCATTGCTACGTTTGGCATCAACAAGCTGCCAGTTGTGTGCTTGCAGGACATCTGCAGTGATTGGTTGGTTAACTGGCGCAGGCAAGTTCGTCGTCTGACAACCCGCAGCAAGTGTACCAACTGCCAATGTCGCGGCCATCATTACTTTAGTCATGTTCTTCATATCAACTCCTCGCTTTATTACACCTGATATTTTTACTAGACATCCTATCTGCTTGAGCCATCAGCGCTAATAGACAGGCGGTAAGCGCTAATAAACATAGTAAAAGCTCAGATTTATTATGATTCATTTATTGTTTTATTTAATGCTCTAAACAATGACAATATTGTGCATGACTCATAGGGAGGTGTCATCATAAACTGGGTAGTTATTCGGAATGTATTTTGTACTACTTTGCAAATATCTAGCTACTTGCCCTTGCCAGTACCTAAATGAGCTGCTAACTATAATCTTGCTCACTTTGCCCATCCCTATCAACGATGACTATTGATGGTTATTGATGATAGCTAGTGATGGTAATTAGGGATTATTCACGGCTTGCTGTCGTTGCAATGCCGCATAACCATCCAAACGCTTACGCTCAGTGTCATTAAATAGTTGCTGTTCAAGCTGATTGATTTGAATTTGCGCTTGGGCGGCATCGACACCTTGGCTTAATAAGCGATTCTTTTGAGTTTCATACTGGGTGAAGCGTTGGTCAAAATTAGCGTCTTCTTGATCTACTTGTGCCAGCCTTTCTGCTGCTGGTGCGCCTACTAGCTCTCGGCGCATATTATATAATTCCTCGGGCGTTGCACCGCGAGCTTTCATCTGTTCAGTGCGAGTCATCAACTCGCTAATATTGGCTTGTTGCATGATATTGCTTTTAGTAGCATTCTCTGGCAATCGACTGATATAGTCCTGACGGGCAGCTTGTTTCTGTGCATCAGACATTTGCTTATTTTGGTCAATTCTGACCATCTCTATACTATAATTATCGTAATTATCCTCTGCACCAAAAAATGCTGTGATAGTTGGCTTATCAAAGTACTGCTGTCGTAGATTAGCAATGTCTTGTTTTTGCTGGCCAACTGCATTCAAATCCAGCTCACCACTTTTGGTCGCCTGTAATTGCAAATTACCATAGCGCTTTTCTATCTCAGGAAGTGCTTTAAGATAAGCAACATATTGATTAAAAATAATGACTGCTTGGCTAGCGGCAGGCTCTGGTGTGTGATGGCGAATATAACTCTCCACACGGGCAAATATAATAGCTTCTTCTTCCTCACCTAGGGCTGATAAAAAATAATCAAACAAACGCCGCAGACCTTCAGTGACGACCAACTGTTTATTTTCATCGATGATGATTTCACCATCAATTTGGGTGCCCTTTAATGAGCGTGGTAAATTTTCTAATCCTGTGACAAATTGAGACTGGCTTGGTGTCATTGTCGCTTTTACGACTTGTCCCGCAGCCAACTCAGTTATCACTGACTCGCTACTCTCATTATCAGAGACGGAGGATTTGATTGAAGCTGAATTTACATCGTTACTAGGCTTGAACCACAAAATAACCGCCGCTGTGGCAATGATAACCACGGCGATGATAGCAATTGTTGCATAGGCTGGACGGCGGTTATTTGACATAAACGATATTTCTCAATCAATGAGCATTATTATTTTGTAGTTCAGCTTATAGGTTGGCGTTTTTCAGACGGTTTACCTGGGTACGATAGATAGATTTTGGCTCAGACTCTCCCCATGCCGTCAGACCCAAGACTTGATCGGCGGAATCCAAATGGTTCATTCTATAATTATCACGAATCACATAGCCAAGACGACTTGAGCAAGCAGATACCAATCCATCATTAGACTCACCTGCAAACGGTACGCCCGTTGCGGCCAATAGATAATCGCTAGGGTCAAGTGCGCTCGTTATTTGCCCAACGCCACTAAACGAATAGTATTTGATGCCATTGACCACAGTACTAGTCGGTTGACCACAATAGTTTTTTGGCATTGCTGCAGGAAATTTGGCATTGAACTTAGCAGCACCATCGGTCGATAGAGCCACGAGCGCTTGCCAGCCATCTTGTTGTTGAATTTGGTTGAAACTGATACCAGAACCAATATCTGTAAAGCCACCGATCAGATTAAACACGCCTGATACTAGCTGGGTGGTGACATTAAATGGCTGTCCAGAAGTATTATTTGGCTCAAGGACATTTTTAACAAAATCAGCGGTTTTTGATCCTTGCTCTGGGCTTGATACCGCAGTTACTGAAGCCACGTACTTTGGCGCGACGCCAGCGACATAACGGATATCTATACCGCCCTGACTGTGTCCAAACAAATTGACTTTAGATTCACCTGAAATCGCGGCAATGGTCTTGACCTGTTGTAGCAGTTGCTCACCTCGAACTTCGCTGTTATTGACCGCTGACGTTTTGGTGGTATATACCTCTGAGCCACCTTTCATCAAGTCTTCTGGAATCCCGTTGAAATAATCAATGACTCCAAATAACGTCGTGAAGCCGCCAAGTCCGTGTGCTAAGACGACTGGATATTGAGTTTTAGTGTAACTAGAAGTGAAATATTTACTGTCCACCAACTTGCAACCGTTAGCATTGGCACAATTATAGTATTGTCCTGCAGCTTGAGCAGAAGTGGTTTGTATGGTCATTAGAAGCACACCAGCACTGATTGAACCCAGTATCGGTAACAATGTCTTTGGTGTGAGAGCTGCACGAATGTACAAAGAAAGCGTCATAACAACATCCTTGTTATCATTGATTTGGTTATTTTTACTGCACAACTACAGTAAAAATTGCTGCTAATTCCGTTAGCAGGCAAAATTACATTACTTATATATCCTGCAACATTCAACTAATTTGTCAAAATATGAATATACTAGTCTGACTAATGAGTCATATAAGCCCTTACCAAGCTGTAAAGCAATTATTTTCAATGATAATGATAGGTACACTATCACTTAACGTAAAAGTGTCACTAGTACGTTTATGGTATAATCTATCTACAATGAACCCATAATTATAAGATATACGATGATGACTAAAAAATCCCTTATCCAGTCTCCAGAAGCCATAGAAAAAATGCGTGTGGCCGGTAAACTCGCTAGTGATGTCCTTGTCATGCTCGACGAGCATGTCAAAGTGGGCGTCAGTACCGAAGCACTTAATCAGATTGCCCATGACTATATTGTTAATGTGCAGCAGGCTATCCCTGCCCCACTTAATTATAATGGTTTTCCAAAATCTATCTGTACCTCAGTCAACCATGTTGTCTGTCACGGTATCCCAACTGAAAACAAGCTGCTGAAAGATGGTGATATTATCAACATCGACGTGACTGTTATCAAAGATGGCTACTATGGCGATACCTCAAAGATGTGGATCGTCGGCAACGGCTCTATCATGGCACAGCGTATTTGCAAAGTGGCACAAGATGCTCTTTATGCAGGTATGAGCGTGGTCAAGAACGGTGCTCGCTTAGGTGATGTCGGTGCTGCTATTCAGGCCGTTGTCGAGCCTGAGCGCTTTAGTATCGTTCGCGAGTTCTGTGGTCATGGTATCAGTGATGAATTCCACCATGAGCCACAAGTCATGCACTATGGCAAAAAAGGCACTGGTTTTGAGCTAAAAACAGGTATGACGTTTACCATCGAGCCTATGATTAACCAAGGCACGTGGCAGACTAAGATTTTGCCTGATGAGTGGACGGCGATTACTAAAGATCGCAAACTGTCTGCTCAATGGGAGCACACCATGGTCGTAACAGACAATGGTTGTGAAGTGTTTACCACTCGCCCCGAAGAAGATTTAAGTTTTTTGACGCAGTAGTACAATCAAAGATCGCTTAGGCGGTCTTTTTTTTGGTCTTTAATTAGGGCGTGTTTGATATTCAACCATGGCACTGACAGAGACTATTTTTTAGACAGTTCGACGTTAAAAATAGTAAGTTTAGCCATTCTAACCGTCGATTTTTAACAATGAAATGGCAAAAAATAGCCCTGTCTCCTTCTACTAATATTGGAGCTGAGGCTAAAACTGCCCCATACTGCGTTGTAAACCTAGTTAAGGCACAAGCATTACCGTCGTTTTACGCCTTGTCTAAAACAGTTTTAGCAATCAGCAGTGCCTATTTGTGAATATCAAACACGCCCTAGTCCATATTGAGTATTGTGCTTATAGGCGCTTTGTCTTTATACTCAGATGACCTGATAACTTCTATTGATATATTTGTCAGCACCTTTATTGATAATTGCTATTCGTGACTTTTATTAGCCATCAGTACATTAGATGCCCAATAGCGCTCAGCTCAAACGTTCTATTTCTAAACTCTTAACTGGATAACACTCATGTTTAATTGTGATATCGCCTCTGTTGATTTGACGCCTTTACCGATACTACCAAGTGAGGTGGCGACAGACTCATCCCCACTGTCAGCCAAAAATGTGACAGACAAGAACCTACTTGGCATTCCTGAATGGTTGGCCCAGATCAACGACGATATCAGCCGCTCACTAGAACGCGGCACCAATATTCGCCAACTGGTTGCAGCACGCGCTTGCGCTATCGACAGCCTATTGATTGCATTATTCAAATGGTTTGAGTTAGATAAGACTGATTTGGCATTTTTTGCGACTGGTGGCTACGGGCGCGGTGAACTATCGCTCTACTCAGACATCGATATTTTGCTCCTGGCTCCTGGTGAAATAGGTACTGATGCCAGTAGTAAAATCGACAAACTGGTCGCTCTACTATGGGATATAGGACTAGAGCCTGCGCTCTCTGTACGTAGTGTCAATGATGCGCTAGAGGCTGCGCTTGATCATACGATTGCCAGTGCTCAGCTGGAGGCTCGACTCCTAATCGGTAACGAGGCATTGCAAGATATGCCTGCTCAAATCGTCAATAAACAATGGTCTCCGCGCGCATTCTTTGATGTAAAAATGGAAGAATCTAAAGCCCGTTACTTGCAGCACAATGCCACCGAGTACAATCTTGAACCCAATATCAAAACAGCACCGGGCGGGCTACGTGATATCCATATCATCGGCTGGGTCACCAAGCGTTATTTTCGCGTGAGTAAGCTATATGATTTAGTGCAACAGAACTTTTTGACCGAAAAAGAGTTTGATGAGTTGAGCTTTGCCGAAGGATATTTATGGCAAATTCGTCATTACTTACATGTACTGACGGGCCGTAATGAAAACAAGCTGTTATTCGATTATCAACGCGAGATTGCTCAGTTGATGGGCTACGAGACTCAGCCCGATGATCAGCCTAATGCTGCGGTCGAACGGTTTATGCGCGACTACTATCGCTGTGCGATGCAAATATCAACGCTGTCTGAGATGCTGACCAATCATTATTATGAAACGATCATAGAGCCGCAGCTGCCTGACGATGAACGGCCAAAAAAACAGCCTATAAATGCACGATTCAACCGCATTGGTAACCAGATTGCCATCGCGCATCATCGAGTGTTTGCACAGCACCCAGAGTCTATCTTAGAGATGTTCTTATTGATGGGTCAGCATGGCATCGATAAAGTTCGTACCCATACCCTGCGCGCACTCAAAATTGCCGCACGCGGCATCGATCAGATATATAGAGACAATCCTACTCACAAAGCGTTGTTTTTATCGAATCTAAAAGAACAGAATTACCTATTTCATCGTCTACGTACCATGAATCGCTATGGAGTATTAGGTAACTATATTCCTGCGTTTGCGCAAGTCACTGGCCTCATGCAATATGACTTGTTCCATCGTTATACGGTAGACGCGCATACCTTGTTTTTGATTAGAATTTTGCATCGATTTACAGATCCAACCTTCCATGAAGAGTTCCCTCTAGTCAGCTCTATCTTTCAGCGTATCGAGCGTAAAGAGATTTTGGTGCTGGCAGCCATGTTCCATGATATTGCTAAGGGCCGTGGCGGCGATCATAGTGAACTTGGTCAAACCGAATCGATTGAGTTTTGCTTATCGCATGGTATGAGCTTGGCTGATGCGAATTTAGTCGGTTGGCTCACGCGCTATCACCTTCTTATGTCGATTACTGCACAGAAAAAAGATATCTCAGACCCTGAAGTGGTGACTATTTTCTCTGATCTCATCGGTAATGTGACTCATCTAAACCATCTGTATGTACTGACGGTGGCTGATATGAATGCGACTAACCCACAGCTATGGAACAGCTGGCGGGCGACCCTCATGAAACAATTGTATTCACAAACTCGGCGCATCTTGCGCGCTGATATCGATGCGCCTACCAATCGTCAAGATATGATTAGTGCCACACGTAAGCAAGCGTTGACGATGCTAGATAACGTCAATAACCAGCATATGAACCGCGATGAAGTATTGCGTCTGTGGGATGACTTGGGCGATGAGTATTTCTTGCGAGAGATTGCAGAAGATATCTTATGGCATACTGAAGCTATTTTGAATCACCCACCGATTGGATTGGCCTCTAATGCTGATAGTCCACCATTGGTCGTTTTGCGTGAGCATCGCGAATTGGCGCTTGATGCGGTACAGGTATTTGTTTACACCCAAGATCAGATGAACCTGTTTGCCGTCACCATGGCGGTATTTGATCAGATGAATCTAGATGTTTTAGATGCACGCATTATCACAGCGACCCGTGACTTTGCTTTGGATTCTTATGTATTGCTAGATCCTAGTGGCACATTGCTGGTCGATGAGGAGAGCCAACAAGAGCTAAAACAACGCTTAATTGACTCATTCAAAGACCCTACCGTACTTAAACTGACGAACAAGCGTATGCCGCGTCAGTTAAAACACTTTGAAGTAAAAACGGTGATTAACTTCGAATTCAATGAAGCATCAGGCCAGCACATCATGAGCTTAGAAACGCTTGATCAGCCAGGGCTATTGGCGCGAGTTGGGCAAGTTTTCTTGCAAGAGCAAATCGAAGTACATGCTGCGCGTATTACTACTCTAGGTGAGCGTGCTGAGGATATGTTTTCTATCAGTGATCAAAACGATAAGCCACTCTCACCTGATAGACTGGAAGCATTAAAGGAAGCGCTATTAGCCAGTCTTACCGTTCAGAAAGAGCATAATAGCGTAATATATTTTTGATACGGCTAGATAGTTTTGGTTAGCCATTATTTTGAATATTAACTAGCAAAAGTAGTCTGATAGTCATCATAGAAGTACGTTTTATAACGTACTTCTATAAGTTATCTCGCTAGCATGTTCGTTCAATTCATCGTCAGCAAGATCTGGCGGCAAAACACCTACTTCAGGTGGCTGCTGCTCCATGATTAATCGTCCAGCATCGACTTCTTTTTGTAGCAGACATTGCAAGCTTGCTAGGTGAAACTGTCCGTCTAGATAATCATCTAACGCTTCCAAAGAGATAGGCGACTTGGCATGTACATCAGGATACAGGCTATCCTCTGCCAGAATAATCATCTCATTGAGCGCCTCTTCGCGCATTAGCTCGTCGTTGTCTATTTTGCGCTGGAGTTTGTTTTCCAATTGGCCTTTAGCAGCAAGTGCGCTGACAAAAAATATGGTCTGTATTACAAACAAAGAAATGTACTGCCATAGCGGTAATGAGATACCAAATATATTATTGAGCAGCATCAAGGCCATTGCCACTACCACGTAGCCGACCAATTGCCACAACAGCCACATAATGAGGCTGTTTTCACCATACCAAAACATTTTCTTTTCTTGACGTTCGATCAGTTGTTGGCGCGCTTGCCACCAGCTCTGTTCACGCTCTTTTAGCAGCTTATACAGGTTAGAACGCTGCACACTGTTATCAAGTTTTTCATTATTGATATCTTTAGCGATGAGATCATCATTATTTAGCACACTAGACATATCAAACTATCCTTAAAACGATCTACCACTTTTGTGATGTAGTCATTTTTTATATTGTTATAGATTATAAATTATGAAAGGTTCAAAAGACTTTTGAGCGACTACCTATTTGGTAGTCATACAATGAATGGCTTACGTTTGGTAAATGCCTATTCACGATATAAGAAGAAAAGGACAAAAAATTAGAGAAGTGCTACACTGCTCTAATGTAAATTTTCTTTATAACTTTATTATTAATTGTCTATTATAGTTATCACACTTATGAATCACAACTTAAAGCATCTCCATCCTTATCCATTCGCAAAGATGGCAACCTTGCTTGCCGATAGCAAGCCTGCCAACGGTTACAGTGAAATAAAGCTCGGTATTGGTGAGCCGAAACATGAGCCCCCTGCATTTGTGCTGGACGTCCTACGCGAAAACTTGGACAAAATAAGTCGTTATCCAACTACAAACGGTATGTTTGAGCTACGCCAAACCATCGCCCACTGGTTAGAGAAACGGTTTTTTCTAAATCACGTCGATGCCAATACTCAAGTATTACCAGTAATGGGCACACGTGAAGCGATTTTTAGCTTTGTACAAGCGGTCGTTGATCATGATGTAGCTGACAAAGATAGTAATTCTCTAGCGTCTGATACATCGCCTACAGTCGTCATGCCCAACCCGTTTTATCAGATATATGAAGGCGCAGCGATACTGGCACAGGCAACGCCTTACTTTGTCCCTTGTACATCAGCTAATGACTACAAAGGCGACTATCGCGCGGTGCCAAAAGACGTCTGGATGCGTACGCAGCTATTGTTTGTTTGTAGTCCAAACAATCCAACAGGCGCCGTCATGACAATGGCTGACTGGGAATACCTTATTCGTCTGTCAGATCAGTACGGTTTTATTATTGCCAGTGACGAGTGTTATAGCGAGCTGTATTTTGATACAGCACCGATTGGATTGCTCCAAGCCTGTGCGGCCCTTGGTCGCCGTGATTTCAAAAACTGTATCGTGTTCCACTCTCTATCCAAACGTTCAAACCTACCGGGTTTGCGCTCTGGATTTGTGGCTGGTGATGCCAAAATTTTGCAGGCTTATTTGCAATATCGCACTTACCAAGGCTGTGCAATGCCGATACCTCATCAGCTGGCCTCTATCGCTGCATGGCAAGACGAAAAACACGTCGCTCATAATCGCTCGCTATACCAAGAGAAGTTTGCCCTATGGATGTCCGAGCTTGGGGAGTTGCTAGAGTTACGCATGCCTGATGCTGGGTTTTACTTCTGGGTCAAAGTGCCTGAACAGTTCGATGGTAATGATGAAATCTTTGTCAAAGCGCTGTATGAGCAAGCCAGTATCCATGCATTGGCAGGACGCTATTTGTCACGTGAAGTTGATGGTTACAATCCTGGACAAGGTTATGTGCGTATCGCTCTGGTCGCGAGTGTCGATGAGAGCCGAGAAGCAATCAGTCGTATCCGCAGCCTACTAAACGCTTAGAGCTAATTAGAAAAATCTAATGTAGCTGAGATAAATTTCGCTATATTAAAAAGCCTTCAATAACCCTATTTATATTGTGGTTATTGGAGGCTTTTTGTTTTATTAATGCTATAGTAAAGTCTCTACCGAAAATATGCCATCAAGGATGATGCCATGCCCCATCTTGATTTTAGCCAACCGCCCTTTGATGTATTGAGCTTAGCCGAGCGTCAAAGCATTAGAAAAAACACCCAGATACGCTACCTTGCCAAAAACGAGAGCTTGCCTGTAGAAGAACTGCAATGTCTATATGTGGTCATCAAAGGGCAAATCGAGCAATCACTAGATGGTGATTTTGTCGCGTCCTATGTAGGTAGCAATCACGCTGACGGTCTGAATAATAATGATTGGTTTGATAGTCGCCGCCTGCCTGAACCACTTGCCAAGGATAATCAGCTAGAGCCTGAAAGCACTCCTATACAGCCATATCAATTCCGAGCTAATGAAGAGACGTTACTGCTCCAAGTCGCTGGCACTGCTATCGATAAAATCAGCGCGCAAAATCATTTGGTACGCCAAATGCTATCAGACAAGCTGCCTGAGCGATTAAAAGCATTGCGCCAACGACGTCATAATAAAACGCTAGATCCTGCCAGCTATACCAACCAACAAGAAGTACAGCAAATCATGCTGCAGCCAGTGATAGATGTTCATCTGTTACCAGTACATATCGTCGATGCCGATGATAGCTTGTACGAAGCTGCCCGCATCATGACCAAAGCTGGATTAAAACATGTACTGGTCAGACCGTTACATGGCTTAAGTGGCTCACAAACAGCGCAACATGAGACAAGATTACTTTTAGGGATTTTGACCGATACTGATATCTGCCGCGCGGTGAGTGACAGACAAGATCCAGCTATTACTCCTTGCCAGCGCTATGCTAATTTTAATCTGCGAACCATCAAAGCCAGTGATGAGATTGGCGATGCGCTGCTGACCATGACTCGCTATCGTATTCATAGACTGCCAGTCATTGATAAGAGTGGCGATGTCGTCGGTGTGCTTGGGCAAAGCGATATGCTCGCTCACATAGGCCATCATTCACAGCTCATTAGTATTCAAATCGAACAGGCGCAGGACTTATCAAGCCTAGATACCGCTGTTGAGCTGATCGGTCGCTATATTCGAGCACAGCATCACAATGGTGTCAAAATCGGCAATATCAGTCGTATGGTACAGACGCTAAATGCGCAGGTATTTACCAAACTATGGCAGCTAATCGTACCTGATGAAGTGATGGCCAATACCTGCCTGATCGTTATGGGTTCAGAAGGGCGCGGTGAGCAAATCATGCGTACCGATCAAGACAATGCGCTCATCATTCGCGATGGCTATACGCATCCTGACCTAGCACAGTTTGCTGATACTTTTAATAGCCATTTAGCAACGCTTGGCTACCCACTGTGTGATGGCAATATTATGATGACCAATCCTATGTGGCGACAATCACTTAAGCAATTCACTGCGCAAATTGACCTATGGTTTAGAAACTCCGACTCGATGCATGGTATTTACTTGTCTGCGATACTAGATGGTGAATACGTCTGCGGCGATGAGTCACTGCTTACTCAAGTACGTCAGCATTTAAAGCTTACTCATCAACAAGCAGACCCTATGTTTGTCAGGCAGTTTGCACGGGCAGCGCTACAGTTTGGCGATGTTAATCAATGGTGGCAAAAGTTTGTCCCTTTATTGGGTGGTAAATCAGCATCATCTGATATCGACCTAAAAAAAGCCGGTATATTTCCCTTGGTGCATGGCATCCGTACCTTAGCTTTAGAAAACAATGTGCTCGACGTGCCTAGTACCAAGGCGCGTTTAAAGGCTTTGGTGCAGGTTGACGCTATGACCCAAGAGCGCGCCGATACTTTGCTTGAAGCATTAGAGTTTTTTATGGCGCAGCGCTTATCTGTGGCTCTTTCAACCGACGATAAGCATGCTCGGCAAGTAGATCCAACGACTTTGACTGCACTTGAACGTGACCTACTCAAAGAGTGTCTGGCCGTAGTCAAAAGCTTTAAAAATCAGTTGCGTCAACACTATCAATTAGAAATCGCATAAATGTGGCCGTCTTAACACAGAGGCTTGATAAATACAGAAAAGTCTCAAGTATAAAAATAGCATATATGGATGAACGACTAATATGAGCTGGTTACAGCAGTTATCTTGCGCTTGGCAAAAGACGCAGTTGCAGCGTCCAGAGCTGGCCTCAATGTTTACAACACCTTCGCCTGAGCAGTGGGTGGCGATTGACTGCGAAATGACAGGACTGAACCCCAAAAAGCATCACCTGTTGTCTGTAGCAGCGATACATATTAATGGCAATACCATCGACACGGGTAATGGCATGCATTTGGTTTGCAGACCTCCTGTCATGCCAGACCGCGACACTATTGTCATTCATGGCTTGCGTACCGCCGATGTTGAACATGGCATGAGTTACGATGACATGTTGGCACTGCTGCTACCATTCATAGGTAATCGACCAATCGTTGGATTCTGCACACAGCTAGACATGGCTTTTTTGAACCCTTTGGTTAAACGCTATATGGGAACCTCGCTACCAAACGAAGTCATAGATTTGCGGCACCTGTATAGTCGGCGTATCAGCGGACATACACAAGGGCTTTCTGGACAAGCTCAACATCTGAATCGTATTCTAGCCCATTACAACATTCCTGAACTGGGCGCGCATGATGCTTATAACGATGCTGTCATGACGGCGATGGCTTTTCTACATGTGCGTTAGCAGTAAAGCATGCTCTCAGTTCAATCTGTAGTTAGAGTTAGTTACATAAATAAGGGCGTCGTTATTGCTAAAATTGTGCTCCTGACATCGTGTGCGAAAACAGCAACTCATGTTACCATAGGCTGTTTTTGCCACCTGATGAAAGATGCTCATGCGATACCCTTCTAAACGCCGTCACTGCTCTACTGCTGCAACCAAAATCACCACGCTTTGTCGTCATTTGCGACCGCTGAACCAACCTAATAAACGTCTATCTAGGTTAGCGTTATTGGCAGCAGTTATAGTCGCGCCGATACATGCACAAGCCGTGTTGCCAGCAGCCATTCAAAAAGCCTTGGCGCGTGCCGACCTAACAGAAGCGGATATCAGCATCGTGATTACACCTGTGGGTGACAAGGCTGCCAGCCATCTGCCTACTCCTATTCAAGTCATTGATAATGATGAACCTGACAGCCAATCTGCATCTACTATAGTATCTGAGCACCCAACTACAGACACCTCGATGGATACAAGTACCAGCGTCCCGAGCCATCAGAGCGCGTTAGTTACCATAGAGCAGCGCACCATTGAGAAGCACGAGCAAAAAATACACGCTTATACCGATGACCCTTATACTTATCAGAGCGTAGAGAGCATTCCAACGGTTATTCCTGACGAACCTCAGCATACGCTTGATCAGAATGCCAAAGTACAAGATACCGCGAGCAACAATAAAACCTCTATAAAGATTTCATTTTCGCCTTTGCTAGATCACCAATCCGATATTCCTCGTACGCCTGCCAGCACCATGAAACTCGTGCCTAGCTTTATCGCTTTGGACACTTTAGGGGCAGATTTTGTGTGGCATACACGGGTGTATCACACAGGTATTGTCATCGGTAACCGTCTACATGGTGACTTGATTATTCAAGGAAGTGGCGACCCAAAAATGACCCACGAACGCTTAAAGCAGTTGCTGTATAAAGTACAAGCATCCGGTATTCGTCATATCGATGGTGACATCATCATCGACAGCGCAGTTTTTAATAATGTTAGTAAAGATCCTGCTGCCTTTGATAACTCACCGCTACGCCCTTATAACGCTAGTCCAGATGGGTTTTTGGTTAACTTTAGCACCATTGGTATCAAAACTTACCCTCAAAATAATGGTCAAGCAAGTATGACCTACAAGCCGCGGTTAGCCAACTATCAGCTGCCTGCTACAATCAATACCCGTGCAGCCAGTTGTGGGCAAGCAAGCTATAGCCTAGCGCCGCAGTGGCAAAACACGCAGCTTGTGTTAAACGCCAGTCTGCCAGAGAGCTGCGGCGAGCATATCTTTTATGTAGCATATCCCAATGCCAAAGAATTTGCCGCACACGTCATCGCTGCCAAATGGCAAGCGTTGGGGAATACTTTTAGTGGACAAGTAATTTCGCAAGAAACCCTTTACGATATGACCAAGACGACAAAACGAGCGCAAGGGCTTACGGCTATCGCGATATCTCCTCTACCTATGGTCAGCTATCCGTCGTTGAATTTAACCGAGCAGATTCATGACATTAACCACTTCTCAAACAATGTCATGGCTGAGCAAGTGGCGCTATCTATAGGTGCTTATGATAAAGAAAGGCTGACTCAAGCAGGACCTGCTAGCACAACTGCGACTAGTCCAAGTAGTCATGAAGTCAAAGCTAGTAATGAAGTCAAAGCTAGTAATGAGGTGGATAACAAAGTAGCGGCTGATAAATCTAGTGGCAAAAAGGCTGATAGCTTATATCAGTTTGGCAAACCTACTACGACAGATTATCCTGCAGCCTTACAAACCATCAATCAATGGTGGCAAACCAACCTCAGTACACCACCGCCACATTTGACCAATGGCTCAGGACTTTGCCGCGAGTGTACTATCACCGCCGCCAACCTAAGCGAGCTACTGACTTACGCTTATAGTCGACCAAATTTTGATGCCTATGTCGATTCGTTAGGTGTCGCTGGGGTTAGTGGCACTATTGCCGCTCATAGCGATCGCTTGCCTGAATCTGCAGCCACTGGCCGCGCATGGATAAAAACTGGCACGTTAAATAACGTCACTTCAATGGCAGGTTATGTCAAAGGGCTGTCAGGACAAGATTACGTTGTCGTCGGTATAATCAATACTGATCAAGCATTAAACCCTTATGCAGCAAGGCCCGTATTAGATGCCATGCTCGACTGGACGGCGCAGCGTTGATTTTAACGCTTTAAGTCGACTTATTATCAATACTCTATTTTTTACCTTTATAAAGGTTAGCTTATGTCACGCCAGACAACCAGTCTCAACAAACCCCAGACGCTTGTACAAGTGCAGCCTAAACTGGCTCGATATGTCGGTTTTTTTGCGATTGGATACACGCTTGCCAGTACCATATTTATGATGATACAGACCAAGCTTGCGCTCAATCCACAACTGGTCATGGTGGTTTCTATTATCGTAGGGGCCTATATCGCTGTCAGTAAATTTATCAAACATCAGAAGCGAGCATTAGCGCGAGATGAGATTAATAAATTGATGTTCGGTGGGATTGTGATTGTCTGGATGCTAACTGTCATTTATTTTTCAGCCATCTGGTTTTGGCTGTTTGATACGATCAGCCGTGAGGTACTGTTTGAGATGGCAATGCAACGCCCACTGCCCCTGCTTTCATCATTAATGCTGATGCTGGTCCTCACTCTAGTCAGTGCGCGAATCAGTCTATGGTCTATCAATCGATTATTAGACCCTATACGCAAATCAACGTAAGTACAAACCATCATCTACAAGGTGCTACAAAGTTTTCCCCTGCTAATGCGTAAAATCCGTTAGGCTAAGTTTAGAGCGTGTCATTATTTTAAGAATAGTATTAAAAATGAGACAAAGTAAGACGCGCCCTAGTAAGTAGTATTTTAGCGATGACTTGTTTTACCTTTATAATAGGAGCGAACATTATGGACATGATCTTTTTTGACAACATAGACAAGCTTGGTCGTATTGTTTTGACGACTGTTATGGTTTACGTGTTGATCGTGACAGTCACCAAAATCTCTGGCAAACGCTCAACGTCGCAGCTCAACAACTTCGATTGGATCGTGACAGTTATGATCGGCTCGTTGGGTGCCAGTACAATTTTGCTCAAAGACATTCCCTTTGTCGAAGGGGTGTCGTCTATTTTAGTATTGTACCTATTGCAATTTGCGGTGACAAAATATGCGTCTATTTCACCGCAATTTAGTAACTTTATTTTATCAGAGCCGCGTATCGTTTTTTATCAAGGGCAGTTTTTGCCAGACGCCATGCGTGATGAGCGCTTGACGCGACAAGAAATCGAATGTGCCATGCGTTCTGAAGGGATTAATAGTTTTGATGATGTCGAAGCTATTGTTTTTGAGTCTGATGCAAAATTGACTGTCATTCCAAAGCCAAGCCAAGCGGACGATCAAAGCGCAAGTAGCAACGTATCAGAGACGATTAATCCTCTGATGTAAATTGCAGACAATGAAGAACGAGCGATACAACTATTAAGAACACACCCTAGTAAGCTTGAATTCAATTATCGAGATGGTAAGTATTATGAAAGTAAGGATTTTGACCGTTGGCAATAAAATGCCTAGCTGGGTACAGACAGGTTTTGACGAATATTACAAACGCATTCAACCGATGCTAAGCACAGAAATTGTCGAAATTGCGGCAGCCAAGCGGGCAAAAAACCCTTCAGATGCTAATTTGGCACAGTACCGTGAGCAGGAAGGTCAGGCTATATTAGCCGCTCATAATGCATCAAGCCGAGAGCAATTGTGGGTATTAGATGTCAAAGGCAAGATGATTTCGACAGAAGGACTGGCTGATAAGCTCTCTGATGGCATGCTGCAAGGCGATGATATTGCCTTGGTCATCGGCGGTGCAGATGGTGTCTCGCCAGAAGTATTGGCAAAGGCTGATGCAAAGTTATCACTATCAGCACTGACATTGCCACATCCGCTAGTACGCGTCGTACTTATGGAACAATTGTATCGCGCGATGAGTATCAACAATAACCACCCTTATCACCGTGGTAATTAAATAAAATACTAATCTATTTTTTGATTTGAAACATCAACCCTAAAATAGATTGAAAAACTGGCGCACGCCCTAATAAATGCAACATGAAATATCCAAAACGTGCGACACCCAACACCTCTAAGTCCTCTCAACAACGTGATGACCATCATAGTGTGCAGACGCCTATCACAGCCGCTGCCGCATGGGAAAATACGTCTGATGTAGCGACGAATACATCTAAGCTACCAGCGCTCTTTATTTCGCATGGCGCGCCTACGCTTGCAATTGAGCAGTCTGCGACGACCAGTGCACTGGCACGTATCGGTCAAAACTTACCTAAGCCACGTGCCATTGTCATTATGTCAGCGCATTGGCAGTCAGCAAAGCTAGAGATTAGTAGTAATCCACAGCCAAAGACGTGGCATGACTTTTCAGGATTTTCGCCTGAACTTTACGACATTCAGTATCCTGCTATAGGCCAGCCAGCACTGGCTGAAACACTTGCGCAGCAGCTGACCGCACGTGGCATTACTTGTAGTGTCAATCCAGTACGTGCTTGTGATCATGGTGTGTGGGCGCCGCTCAGTCACCTGTATCCAGAAGCCGATGTGCCTATCGTACAGATATCACTGCCGCAGCATTATGACAGTATTGCTTGCTATCAGTTAGGCGCGCAGTTGGCACATCTACGTGATGAGCAAATTCTCGTCATTGGCTCAGGTAACATTACGCATAATTTGCAAGCATTGCGCTGGGAAGCTGACAGCATCGATCAAGCAGCCAAAACGTTTAAGCAGTGGTTGTTACAGCAGCTCAAAATAGACATTCCCACGGCACTCGATTGGCAGCAATACCCAGACTACAAGGACATTCATCCAAGTGATGAGCACTTGCTACCGCTGTTTTTTGCATTAGGTACTGGTCAGCGTGTCTCTGTCGTTCATCAAAGTATGGCTCATCATAGTTTGGGTATGGACATCTATCGCTTTGATTGAGTGCTAACAATCCAAACTATAGCTTAACCCTACTTCTCAAAAGCGTGTTTGGTAAATAAACCTGCGCGCTCCATCTCGCCCGCCACACTGAATAATGTCGTTTCATCATTCATGCGCCCGATTAACTGCATACCAATTGGTAGGCCTTTTTTGCTCATACCGACTGGTACTGACATCGCGGGTAACCCTGTAACATTACCCAATAGTGTAAAGCCCATCTTACCTAATACAGGGGCACTGAGCTTTTCTATCATGCCTGAGCTAAAGGCATATCTCCCCATATTAAAGCCCTTGTTAAGCACCTCGGCGCTACGCATCATCATCTCATCTATACGACTCGGCGGTAGCACACCATGCTTTACCGCAGGCGTGGGTACAGTCGGGCACAAAATCATATCGTAGTCTTCTAGCAATAGACCCGTCTGATACTGACTATGATGCCAGCCATGTTTGGCATGTGCCAAATCAACCGCTGATAATGAGCGCCCAAGCAGTGCCATATTATAAGTTTGCGGCTCTAGGTTTTTGACGTGGTCAACCCCAAACTCACGCTCGATATTATCAATCGTAAAAGCAGTATGCGCGCAGACCACAACGATAAAGTCATGCCAAAACTGCTCGATATTGATGTTTGGCTCGGCTGGTACTACTTCATGACCCATAGACTCTAATTGCTTAGCCGTTTGCTCAAGTACCGCCAGCACCTCTTTGTCCACTGTCGTATTGGCTATCAAAGGCTGCTGATGCAAAGCGATTTTTAGCTTTCGCGGTGCACGCATCGCCGCTTGCAGAAACGTGCCGTCTGGCGGAGCAATAACATAAGGGGCGCCAATCTCTGCTCCGCTAGTGGCATCTAGCATCGCTGCACTATCGCGTACTGAACGCGTAATCACGTGGTCAGCCACTGCACCCTCCCAGCCTTCACCAAGATTAGGGCCTATTGGATTACGTCCACGGCTTGGCTTTAACCCAAACGTACCGCACCAAGCAGATGGAAAACGTATCGAGCCGCCACCATCACCGCCGCCTGCCATCGGGACAATACCACTCGCAACTGCTGCTGCACTGCCCCCTGACGAGCCGCCAGAGCTATAGCCTTTTTTAAAAGGATTGTGAGTAGCACCATGCGCTTTTGGCTCAGTGGTAATAATCAGACCAAACTCAGGCGTGTTAGTCTTGCCAAAGGTATTAACACCTGTCGCCTTCATCCGTTTGACGATTTCGCTGTCTTTTTCTGAAATGATATTGACGCTGCGACTACCCATCGTAATAGGTTCGTCAGCGAAGCTAAATGACAAATCTTTTAGCAGATACGGCACGCCAGTAAATACACCTGAAGGCAAACCCGCCTGCGCAGCATTATAAGCACGCTCATCAAAACGATGCACGATAGCATTTAATTTAGGATTGATTTGATTGGCTTGATGGACAGCAGCGTCTAGCAATTCCTTTGCGCTGACCTCACCTGAATTGACCAATGCCGCTAAGGCTAACCCATCATACTGAGTATATTCTTTAAACATAACTAACCTTCCTTGGAGAGTAATTTCATTAAGACTATGTAGCACTCATATTTTCTAAAACTGATGCCCATTTTTTCATAAACTACTGTCAGTTTAGTATAAAAAACCGTGCCTGATATTTGTTAAACGGACTCGTTAGTCATCTGGTCAATTTCGCTAGTTGTGGATTTCGCTAGTTAATGAGCTAATATGAGAATCCACTCTTCGCGCCCTAGAACGTATTTAATAATAAATACTTACTTCTAAACCTACAATTTATGAAAGTATTATTAAGTTTCTTCCATAAAAAAACGAGCCATTTTCATGACTCGCTTTTTCTTTATCAACTTAAGAATTAATCCTACATCAATAGTTCACGTTTGCCACTTTTGCCCATCGAGCTGACCAATCCAGCTTCTTCCATAGAGTCGACAATACGCGCAGCACGGTTGTAGCCGATGCTGAATTTACGCTGAATACTTGAGGCAGAAACTTTACGTGTTTCCATGATAAAGGCCACGGCATCATTATATAAATCATCATCTTCACCAGAGGCATTGGCTGTACTACTACCGCCTGGGCTAGACAATTCAAAGTTGCCTGCCATATTATCAATATAGTCAGGAGCGCCGCGCTCACGCCAAGCGTCACAGACACGGTTAACTTCTTCGTCACTGACATAGGCACCATGTACACGGTCCGGCTCAATCTGCCCTGGCCCTAAGAACAACATATCACCGTTACCTAGCATGTCCTCTGCACCGCCACTATCCAGAATCGTGCGTGAGTCGACTTTTGAGTTGACTCGTAGTGCAGCGCGCACTGGAATGTTGGCTTTAATCAGGCCCGTAATAACATCGACTGACGGACGCTGAGTCGCTAGCATTAAGTGAATACCAGCAGCACGCGATTTTTGCGCCAAACGTGTGATGAGCTCTTCGGCTTGTTTACCAACTTGCATAATCATATCAGCAAACTCATCCGCGACAATGACAATCATGGGTAGTGTTTTTAGCTTGGGTGCTTGGCTAATACTTACGCTGTCATTTGGACGCCATAGAGGATCGAGCATTGGATTGCCTGATTTCTCCGCCGCGATGACTTTCTTGTTGAACTCATTGAGCTTACGAACCTTTAGCAAACTCATTAGCTGATAGCGTCGTTCCATCTCGGCCACACACCATGACAAGCTACTAGCCGCTTCCGTCATATCGGTGACTACTGGCGTTAGCAAATGCGGAATATCATTATAGTTAGCAAGCTCAAGCTGCTTTGGATCAATCAAGATAAGACGCAGCTCATTGGGTGTATATTTGAGTAGCATCGATAGTAGCATTGAGTTGACCAATACTGATTTACCAGAACCTGTGGTACCAGCGACTAGCATATGCGGCGCACGCGCAAGGTCGGTAATGATTGGGTTACCACCAATGTCTTTACCCATTGCCATGCTAATCTGCGCTTTCGGGTCTTTGAACGTTTCTGTATTGAGCAGTTCAATCAAGCGTACCATTTCACGTTTCTTGTTAGGTACTTCGATACCGATATACGGTTTACCCGGAATCACTTCTACCACACGCAAAGAAGCCATCGATAGTGAGCGCGCTAAATCACGCGAGATACCTGTGACTTTACTAGCCTTCACCCCAGCAGCCAGCTCCACTTCGAAACGGGTGACGACAGGCCCTGGGATAGCATTAACCACAGAAGCCTTTACATTAAATTCTTGTAGTTTAATTTCTAATAACTCAGACAGTTTTTCAAGCTCAGCCACAGTGTAGCTAGGCTTGCGGTCAGGATCAGGCTTATCCAATATAGACACTTCTGGAATAGGCGTCAGGCTGCTGCGATAAGCTGCCGTTTGCATCGAGCGTGATTTCTGACTAAAGGCTGCGTCATCACTAATATGCGGCATGACCGGTACATTGGTGTCGTCATCACTGTCATTTTCTGGCATCATATCAGTGATATGGTTGCTGCTATCGCCCTCTGGGACAGCAAAACTAACAGATGATTGCGCGGACGTTTTAGGCTCAGGCTGTACATTTGAGACTGGGCTAGTCACTTCCACCGTTGGCGTTGCTTTTGGATTGGCAGGAGGCGTATTGGTTGGTGTCATGTCTGACACATCTGGCACATCTGGCAATGCAGGCTCAGTCTCTACTGTTACCGGAGCGACCTCAGGCTCAGAGACTACTACTGTCTTTTCAGTATGTGGCAACTCTACAGGCGTATCAGACGATTGATTGGTTAAATCCTGTGCAAAGCTAATAGGCTCTTCTACGATAGGTTCTGGCGTCTTCTCTTGTACTATTGGCTCAGCTGCTATGATTTCCTGAACAGGCTTAGAGTCTTCATACGTTTCTACAACAGATTCCGCAGGTTCTGATATATCAGCATGCTCTGCCAACCATGCTTCTGCTAACTTATCTACTTCCGCAGTCTCATGTGTCGTAGAGATTTTAGTCTCAGCAGGTTCAATGAGTGGCTGACTGACCAAATCGCTGTGCACTGACTCATCAAGTAATGACTGAGCTAGTGATTCTTTATCATGTATATCTGGTTGAGCAACCGCTTCCATCGTTGTAGTGGTCACAGTAGCAGGTACTGCTTTCTCTAACGATGCCGTGGTACTAGTACCCGTTTGGGAATAGTTGGGTACAGGCATAGCCGAGCTGTCCATGCCGTTGGCGCTATAAGCCATTTGCTCACTTGCTAGTAAATCATTGACCGTATTTGCGTCATTCCACGCAAAGCTTGGCTCAACTTTGCGAGCAACAGGTGCAGTCAAGTTTGAAACTAATGGCTGGACTGCATTGTCGGCTGTATTATCAGTAACAGCTTTAAACTTTTCTGTATCGGTATTTGCCTGCTCACCTCTTGAGCTATTAGGTGTCGCCGCTGCTTTTGCTGCGATGACAGAGGCTTTGACACTATCTGCCAATCCTGATGTAGCCAAAAAGTCTGACAATACACTACCAAAACGTCCACTACTGCTGACGTCTTGAGCAACGCTAGTATTTTCCGCAGACTGCAACTCAAGTGGCAGTTGCTCATGCTCTACTTTTTTATCTACCGACTCATCTAAGTTTTGGCTATCATCTTGTGATGTACTACTCGGTTCAGTAGCTTCAATAGCATCCTGACTTTTTACACCTGAGCCAAGCCACGACAGCGCCCGAACCTTTTGATATATCGTCATCCAATGGATATTAAAGGCAAACGTAGCGGTAATCACAACGAATACTGCTAAGAAAACCACACTCCCCCACTGCGATAGCAGTTGTGCCAAACGCGCCTGTAACTCTAGCCCGATGATACCACCAGCGACACCTTCGAGACCGATTGCGTCAGGGTTCGTGACTTGTTGGACTAAAGAGACCAATTGTGCAAATAATGCGCTAGCACTTAATAGCAAGAACACATAAGCGACCAATCGCATGAGCCAAAACGTTGGCTTGTTTTCCCACCAAATCAAGATAGATTCATAAACCACGAATGCTAAAAACCACCAAGCACCAAACCCAAAAAAGCTATAAAGCAAATCGGACAACCATGCGCCTGCCTCGCCGCCCATATTATTAATCGTGGTCATATCACTACTGATGTGCGACCAGCTAGGATCGTTGCCTGTATAAGTCATCAAAATGACAAACAGATAAACGGCCAGTATTAACCCAAGGAGGGTAAACATTCCCTTTTTTAAATACTCAATAAGCGGTGCTGATATCACGTAAGATCTGCCTTGTTATTAATACTAAATGGTCGCCAATGCATGACTAAGCCTAATCATGCTGACATAAAGTGTTGACATAAATGTACCGAGCGAAGTGTTTGTTTGGCATGTGCCGATTGTAGAGCCTTTAAACAACCGTTATCGCTTGGCTCCTACTACACTTGGCATAACTTCTTATAATAACAAATACATAGGTGCAGTGGCGACAGTCTTATCAAGAAAGCGTGTAAGAAAGTAAATCAGTAGACACTTTGCGTAAGAAAACAGCTGGTTAGCGAAACAATAGTGGCAAAATATGGCTAACTGTATTGCCTAAATTCTATAAAATAGTCTCTGTTTTTGCACTTATGTTCCAAAGTTATTTATTCTTTGATTCTAATGATACCTGTGTTTGTTTTAGCAAACTTGCACTTTGTGCGCTGTGCCCTTATGTTATTATCACACAGCAATTAGAAGAAGCATATTCGTAGTCATTTTTGATATTCGTCTTTTATTATATTTATAACTTACATTTTTAATTCGTATATTTAGCAAGGAACAACTCATGGCAACTGACACTACTGCTCCACGTCACGAAAAGCTCATTATTTTAGGCTCAGGCCCTGCTGGCTACTCTGCCGCAGTCTATGCAGCACGCGCTAACCTTAAGCCAGTTATGGTTACTGGTATGGAAGTCGGTGGACAATTAACCACCACTACCGAAGTCGACAACTGGCCAGGCGATGCGCATGATTTGACAGGTCCTGCATTGATGGAACGTATGAAAGCGCATGCAGAGCGTTTCGGTACTGAACTGGTCTACGATCATATCAATGAAGTAAACCTAAACGAGCGTCCTTTTCAATTGACAGGTAACAACGGTAGCTATACTTGTGACGCGCTCATTATCTCAACTGGTGCCTCTGCACAGTACTTGGGGCTAGAATCAGAAACCAAATTCAGAGGGCTTGGCGTATCAGCCTGTGCCACTTGTGATGGTTTCTTTTATAAGAACCAAAAAGTTGCGGTGATTGGTGGTGGTAATACAGCGGTTGAAGAAGCTTTATACTTATCTAACATTGCGTCTGAAGTGACCTTAGTGCATCGCCGTGATAGCCTACGCTCTGAAAAAATTCTGCAAGACAAGCTATTTGAAAAAGCCAAAAATGGCAATGTCAAAATCGAATGGAACCATCAAGTAAAAGAAGTGGTCGGTGATGACATGGGCGTTAATGGCGTAATAATCGAATCAATGATTGATGGCAGCACTAAGCAACTAGACACAATGGGTATGTTTGTCGCTATTGGTCATAAGCCAAACACTGACTTGTTCAAAGGTCAATTAGACATGAAAGATGGCTATCTGATCGTTAATAGTGGCTTGAATGGTAATGCTACCCAGACCAGTATCGAAGGTGTGTTTGCTGCAGGTGACGTAGCTGATCACGTTTACCGTCAAGCTATCACTTCTGCCGGCACTGGCTGTATGGCTGCGTTGGATGCTGAAAAGTATTTGGATGCACTGGGCGAAACAGTCGCTCGTGACCACACTTATGATTCAACCCTAACTGCAGATAAAGAAGCCTAAATGGGCAACTTTACTCAACAGCACGATAAACACATCACGCCTGAGACTTTAAAAAGTCTTGGGCGTTATGACTTTCCCGATCCCATTTCCATAGATCCTGATGGTATTGGTATCGTTGCGATGGGCGGTGACTTAGCGCCTGAAACGCTAATATCAGCCTATGCTCAGGGGCTATTTCCTTGGTTTAACGAAGATGAGCCTATTGCTTGGTGGTGTCCTGAGCCGCGTTGTGTGATCGCCCCCTCGGCTTATCAACCGAGTAAGTCTCTACGTAAGCAAGCAAATCGCGAACGTTGGCAATTGACGCTTAATAAAGCTTTTGACGATGTCATACATGCCTGTAGCTTACCGCGCAGTGATGGCCTTAATGACAATCATCCCGAAGGTGAGCATACTTGGATTCATGATGAGATGATCGAAGCTTATACCAAATTGCATGCGCAAGGCTTTGCTCATAGCGTTGAAATTTGGGACGAGGCAGGTCAACTGATGGGCGGATTATACGGGTTAAAAATAAACGGCATCTATTTTGGTGAATCAATGTTTCATCGAGCATCTAATGCATCAAAGCTAGCGTTTTGGGGTCTGATGCGCCTGTGTGAGCAAAGTGATGTCGCACTCGTTGACTGTCAGCTACCGAACGATCATTTAATGAGTTTAGGTGCGACTACTTTACCGCGTGCTGATTTTCTCGCTCAGTTAGACAACTTAATAAGCAGCCAGTCTGTGCCATGGCAAAAGCACTCTCATAAACCGTTAGCGGTATCGTTACTAGATAGCGAATCGCCGTGGCAACTAGAGTTATGATTGTCATAGCGAAAAAAATAAGAGGTTATTATGGCACTTGATACATCGTTTCTATTGATTGGAGAGCTAGCAGCAAAAGCCAATACGACCAAAGATACGGTTCGCCATTACGAGCAATTAGGCCTACTAAAATCTCGCAAGCGTCAGGCAGGCTCACGTCTATATACCGAATTTCATCCAGAATGTATCGAACGCATAGAGCTGATCAAAAGCGCGCAAGCTATTGGCTTTACGCTTACTGAAATCAAAAACAGCTTAAACGACTATTACGATGGTCAATTGGATATTGATTCGCAGCTTGCACTAACACAGCAAAAGCTAGAACAAGTTAAAAAACAACAAGCCAATATCAGCATAATGGTGGAGTTACTGAGCGAACGCTTGGATATTTTAGGTCGAATGAAAGCAGATAGTGATTATCAGCTTGATGTAGAGGTCTGTAAAAAGAAAATTCCTTTGCAATAAAGCTTGAATCTTAGCTAACCCTGCTTTTATATCGTAGCTGCTATAGCCACCTTTATCATAATCGCTTATTTTTTATTAGGGCGTGTCCTCATTTTAAAAATGGTGATAAAAATGAGATAAATTGCCGTCAAACGAGGAAAATAGTGCAGATAATATCGAGATATTGACCAACTATTTGACGATGTTTGGCAAAATTTAGCTATTTTTAGCCCATTTAGAGGACACTCGTTTGAATTGAGGACACGCCCTAAGCTTTACTCACTTCATTAAATATAAGTATGCTGCATGATTAATGCATCGACTGCTGGTTTATGTGGCACTTTATAATAGTCTTTGCGTCTATGAATGACGCTAAACGCTTGTTGCTCGTATAACGCTATCGCCGCTTTATTATCTGCACGTACTTCTAACAAAAGACTCTCTACTTGATTGATCTGTAACAGCTCATGCAGCCTATTCAATACTTGCGAAGCGATACCTTGGCGTTGATGCTCTGGATCAGTTCCGATACGCAACACCTCTGCTTGCTCAAAAGTCGTTTGATATAAACAATAGCCAACTATCTCATAATGAGAGACGCTCTCTTCTTTGGCTTGATCGTAAGCAATCAGTAGACTAATACTGTCCTGATCAAGCAACTCAGTCAATGTTTTCTGATTCCAAGCATCATCTGATTGCACCATGGCTTCTATATTAGCGACAGTTTGAATGACGTTTTCGAGTTCTACTGCATTCGTTGGTAATACTTCTATCGCAAACATGATGTTCCTTTCATTTAATTAGTCTCATCATTTGGGTGTACTTAGATTATATAAGTAAGTGACCAAATTATTTATTTGTTATCACAAAAAAAGGCCACCCTAGATAGGATGGCCTTTTTTATGACTAATTCATAAGCTCATTACTGAGACTTAAGGATTAGTTCAATACGTTAGCAACAACACCAGCGCCTACAGTACGGCCGCCTTCACGAATTGCGAAGCGAAGACCTTTGTCCATAGCGATTGGGTGGATAAGCTCTACGCCCATCTCAACGTTATCACCA